>Ga0208277_1000514_pt1 | contig 22666 bp, 20 predicted proteins | sample ETNtaG_5_FD_185782 | JGI IMG/M metagenome (GOLD analysis project Ga0208277, IMG submission 185782) | Marine microbial and viral communities from oxygen minimum zone, Eastern Pacific Ocean - ETNP201406SV205 (SPAdes) (version 2) | ecosystem: Environmental > Aquatic > Marine > Oceanic ...
GCTGTTGCTGCCTACTGGTGAGTCCGCCCCAGTACGTGATGGGTCGAAGTAATAGGAAATATTGGTAACTTCACCTAATACTGAGAACTTAACAAATGGAGCTGGTGAGGTTGGAATACCTGGAGTACCAGATCTCTCGATGTTGTTAAAGGAGTATTCCAGTTTATACTGGTTGTCCTGAGAGAATGATAGGTAATATCCAAAGTTAGAAACGTCAGATAAGTCAAAGACATACTGATGATTTCTAGTAAACTCTAGAGTTGGGTGTTTTGCATAGATGTTAACACCAGCAATAGCATTGTTAGTAAATGCAGGGTCAGAGTCGGCCACTGCCCTGATAGCAAACGTAAATTCCCTAGACCCTATAATCTGATCGATAAAGAATGATCCGTTAAACTGAGCAGTAGTGAATCCCTCAGTGAAGATAATATTACCATCACTAAAGTTATGAGCACTATTTGATGTGCAATAAACGAAGTTAGTTCTGACACTAGATGATCTAATTATATCCTTCTCTAAACGTGCAGTAACACGAATCTTCTTAACTGATTCAAATCCAACAATCTCAGTGCTCTTCTCATCCTCAGCAAGAATTATATTACCAGAGTTGATAGAAACAACGTCTCCAGGAATGTATACAGACCCTGGTTGTACTTCCATGATCTGAACCATGTAGTTATTTCCTTGGTCATAACCCATCAATCTAGTGTATACACTGATTGCTTCTTCAGTAGAAACGTGAGTCCATGTTACACCACCATCAGTATCATCGCCAGTAGTATGGACAGGTGCTGTAGTGCCACTGACACCGCCTCCACCAACTGCAACTTGATAGATGTTTAACTTATACCAAACTCTCTGTCCAACGACGTAGAGACGATCTGGTAACCACTCAGGCATATCTAATCCAGTCCACTGAGGTCTAGGATATGGATGCTGAGTTAGGTCAATAGTAAATTTACCAGCAACATCTAGGTATGCCCAGTTTATAACACCGTCACTTGCTACACCAGCAGTATGTACTGGTGCAATAGTACCTGATGTACCAGCACCTTGTGCTTGATAAATTTTCTTACCGTTATAAACGGTATCTCCTAGAGCATATACAGTACCTGCTGCCCATGGATTTTCTTCTTCAATAGTATCGAAGTAAGTACCTTCAATCTGGTTAACATCTCCAGCAACAGTCCTATAACGATCTGTATTATTGAATGTACCATATATCTTACCAACTTGATACTTATTACCGTATCCAGGGTTGAGTAAGGTGCCTTCTGGGACGTTTACAATAGTACCATATGCTTGAGTAACACCAGCATCATTAAACTGTTGTAAGATAGTACCCTTAGTTAATTTAAGATCCTGACTAAAGGTAAATTCCATTACGTTGTCTATCTTCTGATAGAGAGCATCACGCATATAGAACTTACTAATAACATCAGCAGTTATCTCAAGTCTCTTACCTAAAGGTGAAGGTATAGTAGAAGTCTTAGTACCATACTCAGCTTTATTAGTAGTGAATGAATAAGTGCCTGGGTTTAATGTAGCAATGACCTGGGACATATCCAGAATCTGCAAACCACCAGCACCAGGAGTCCATGCAGATAGTGCAGAGAGACCTAAATCAACCCACGTAGTTGTAAGCTCAATATCGGTGAATGCTATATCTGTATACTTGGTGACACCAGATAATGTGTAAGAATCTCTCTTAGAATGAAGTCTATCAAACTTGATTAAGACAGAATCTGAATTACTTGTAGTAACAGGAATCTCTTCACCAGGTGCAGAATATGCAGTATTGTAAGGAGCAATGTTGTCTATTACAAGATCATCGATGTTACCAACGAAACAGTTAGCAGCAGAGGATCCAGTATACTTACCAGCAACACCTACCTCATTAACACTAATATCAGAAGTACTCTGGAAGTTAGCAACTAAATTACCATTCAAGAATAACTCATACTGATAAAGACCTAATGATTCTTCTCTCTTCTGGAAGGTTACATGTACCCACTGAGCACTAGAGAATGCAGTCCAGTTCACAGCAGTAGCAGATGTTGCTACTTGAACTGAATTGACATACATCACCGCTTTCTCATAGTTTGCACTATTCTGATCACCATCTAATTCTACCTGTATACTATCACCAGCAACAGGAATACAATCAAATAGAAGTGGTTTGTGGTTAGTAGCATGGGCAGTGGTATTCATTGCCATCCATACTCTGAAACTCCACTCCTTATCGGTCATACCGAAGGAAGCAAGTTTAACAGGAGAAGGAGCACTCAACTTAAGTGATCCATTACCAAACTTATAAACTACATCATCAAAAGTAGAATCAGGTACTGACGAGAACGTCATGGTTGCCTTATTCTGCTTAGTGAAGTCGTAATCTAAGTCATTAGTATCATTGAAACGATATGCTGCTATTTGATCAGACTGTTGTCTATCAAGTACTAGGATTGGGTCACCAGAGTTGTCTACTGTATGTGTCTTAGCTTTGAAACCGATATTTACAGTATCATCAATCTTAGTCTCTTTAATTACTGTGCCATCATACTTCAGATAATGAATAACTGAATATCTTTGGTTTTGCTCTTCTATTACATCAGTAACAAGTGAGTAGTTACCAAATACGTCTACATTGATACCAGCATGTCTGATTGAATCAATGTCACCACTAACAGTAACTGTCTTCTGCCATTCCCAAGCAACGTTTGCAGTTGCAACTGGGAATTTGCTGATTTGTACTTTATCAAACTTGGAAGTAACGCTGTTATATACATCCCAAACTAAGATGCAATCGCCATAATCATCAACAGTGAATTTAGGATTTCTTACATATCCACCTAGAGTTGGGATCTGTCTGATGTACTCAATTTCAAGGTTTGCACCGTCATACCAGAATACACCGAATATACAATCATCATTATCATCATTAACACCAACAAAGAAGAATCTGTCATCAGATATCCACTTGATTTGGTTAATCATCTCTGAATCATCAGCAGATGCAATCTTTCTCTTCTCTACAAGGTCACCATCAAGATTACACTGGATGATCCACATATCATTAGGATCAGGTGAGTTACTATCGGTATAACCTGCAAGATAGATACGACCTTCCTGGTCTAGTGCTAATGAAGTGATCCAATCTCTTCTTGTAGTACCACTAATACCAGCAATTGCCTTCTGCCATAGAAGAATACCATCTGGAGCATTAGCATTGTTAAATCCAGACTCGTACTTACCTAACCAGATGTCAGGATTGTAGTTAGCATTATTAGGATCATATGTCTGACCAACGATATAGATGATATCATTCTCTGCTGAAGAATCGATATGCATCTTAATGAATTCACCCTTCTTAACACCTGAGTTAAGAGGTAGTAAGTTTCTCTCCCAAACTTTCTGGCCTAGGTCGTCGAATTTGACGATAATTCCTGCTTGGTCACCATCTGGCTCAAGGATGCTACCACAAATATAAGTGTAACGCTCATCAGTAGTTACCATGTCATGTATGGTAACGATACCAGTTGCCTCAAGATACTCTGTAATCCAATAACGAGTCTTCTTGTATTGCTGAGGATGTGATACCCTTATCTGAGGAGGATTATCACTATCGTATCCATTACCAGAGTTAATGATATTAACTTTATTAATTTGTCCAGTGTTCTCAAGTACCAACTGAAGTGAAGCATCCTGACCAGCAGGTGTTATTAATTCAAATGTTGGTGGGATATCATTGTTATATCCAGTACCTGCTTGATTAACCGAAATACTCTCAACACCTGTTACCACCTTAACTCTATAGGTCTTTTGGGTGTTATCAATGACAGGACGTGAATTTACAATAATCTCGTCTTGCTGTCTTAGCTCATGTCCTACGTCTGTAGTAATGACACCATAAGGACGGTCACCAATAATCTCTTTTTGGAAACCAATAATATTTTGTCCTTTAACAGACTCAATAATAGCAGATGCACCGAATCCACCAGTACCTTCGTTATCGAAGAATATAGTGTCATCTACCTGATATGATTCACCTGGGTTCTCAATAACAAATCCATCAATCTGTGCATTCTCAAACTGAGTAGTTGTTTCTACTTCAATATCAACTCTAGACTCAGCAGAGACTCTTGGGAAGTAATCATATATCTGTAGAGTTGCCTCTTCGGACATCTCTAGTAATTCTTGCTGCTCATTAGCATCAATCAGACCATCATTGTTAGAGTCTTGGATTTCAAAGATTATAGGATAACCTTCTATCTCAGTAGTGAATATATCAGCAGTCTGGTTTGGTTGACGATCAATGTCAATGTCAACATCAGTATATGGGTCTCTATAACGGACAACACCATCAGGAATATTCTCTTGTGTTGCTGCTTGAGAGAAGTTCCAAGCATCAGGAAGTGAGTTAAACTGTGGTCCTAGAATATAAGGGAATTGTGCAAGACCTGCATCACTAGCATCAATAGTAATGAAGTATGCATATGTACCACCAGGATACTCAGGTGTCTTACAGAAACGACCATTGTACTGGTCTAAGTCACCAGACTGGAAATCGTAGAAATAGTCATCTACAAAGGTACCAGCAGGGTATGTTGAAATAGGAGGACCATCTACCCTTGCAGGATCAGGATTGGTTATCTCATCATATACAACGTTTGCTTTCTGTTTGTATGATGTACGCATCCTTCTGATACCACTATTCTGATCAGTAGGATCAATGTATCCATAAGGACCATAAATTGGGTTACCATCAAACGCCCAACCAATAACAGGTGAGTGCTCAAAGTTAGATGCTAATTCTTGGAATAGTTGAGTAACAGGGTTTAGGAATACGTTGTCACCAACAACATATCTTAATTCTTTAGGATCTGATAGGTGAGCATATTCACCACCAAATTGGTTGTTATATCCAGTGAATACATAACCTCTTGCAAAGTCATACTTGTTACCTTGTGCTCCTAATTCAAATTCTAAGTTCTTATTCCACTGATAGACTGTAGGTTCAAATGATGCTAATTGACCTACTGCTTCGAGTCTAACGGTTGTTAAACCTTGTGTATACCCAATACCCTTGTTGGTAATAGTTACACCTAAAACACGTCCTTTGTCTTCTCCAATAGTTCCGATAGTTGCTTGTGCAATAGCACCAAATCCATCACCATTGATGATTACGTTAGGTGCAGTAGTATAGGAATTACCAGAGTTAATAATAGCGATAGAAACGATTCTACCATTCAATACGATTGGTTGTGCTAAGGCATTCTCACCAGAGTTAACCTTAATAGAAGGAAGTGAAGTATAACCGCTACCAAAGTTTGTTACGTTAACACTCTGAATTGGACCTCTAACACTAGCAGTTGCTTCTGCTCCAGTACCTCCACCACCTGTGATAGAAACACTAGGTTGTGATGTATATCCTGTACCTGGTTGCTCAACTAGAATACGAGTAACTCGACCACCAGTGATAACTGCTTGTGCAGTAGCACCGATACCACCTCCACCTACGATTGATACTAAAGGTGACTCTGTATATCCAGTACCTTCAGTTGTAACATTGAAACTATCAAGACTACCGTTAACAATAACTTCAGCAGATGCTCCAGTACCTCCACCACCTTCTATCTCTACATTAGGTTTTGCACCAGCATCATAACCAATACCATTGTTAGTTACAGTGATATTTGTTAAAGGACCATACTGAACGTATTCTCTTGACTTATAAGACCAGATAGAAACACCATTAACCCAAGATCCGATTGGAGTACCTGGATTGATAGTTTGACGCTCTGATATAGTCTGTACTGTCCTAGGGAATCTTAATAGCTTCCTTTGGTTACCTGGGATCAATGCTGACCCTGTAAATGGACCTATCTTGTAGTTTGGTAATCCAGATGCAGCAATATAGACATATTCGTCATTAAAGAATGAGTTTTGGATATTAGTCGTAAATTCGCTAATAACCTTGTTAATAGAGGTTACATCTGACTTACCTCTGTTAAGGTCAACCGATAATAGGATATTACCTGCTGGAATGATCTCAGTTGGTGTATTGATCCTATATGAGAATTCAAACTCGTTAATACGAGATGTAACGGTAAATGTGCCGTTATAGACAACTGGGTTTGCACCGTAGATCGTAACTTGGTCAGAAACCAATAATCCGTGTGGGTTGCCGCAAACTACAGTCGCAGTCTGGTTATTAACACCACCAGGAGTAATACTGGTTACTTGAATGAGTTTTTTAACATTATACAACCAAGATTGCAATCTTAGCTCTTCAGCAGTGGATCCAAGGTTTGCAACCTTCAATTTGTCTCCACCAAGGTAGTAACTACCTGTATTGTCCAAAACAGTAGTTCCTGCTTCTGCAATACCAAGTACTCTGAGTTTACACTCTGCTGAAGTACCAAAGTTGGTATAGATGTAGATATCGGACTGGATTATGGTACCAGGATCCCAATCTTCAACAATTCCGTTTTTAGACCTAGTACACTCGATGAACTGGTTTAGGGACTTCTCTTTATACTGTACTTGCTCTTCATCATTGATTCTGATGGTACCATTCCTCTCGGGCCATCCTATCGTCGAGTCAACCGTAATGATTTGCCCAGTTGTCGTAAGAGGCTCAACGAGACGTGTTTTGTAAGGAATAATGAAATTCCCAACCAATGTTTCTTCCGATATAGCCAATTCGTAGATTGTATCGGTACCTTCGATGATTGTGATGACATTTTCGATTAAAGCTGAAGCATCAGTAACGCTAGTGTCAACAGCATCGGCATATTGGTTAATTTGTGCGTCTATTAGGTTTGCAGGGTTACCTTCTATCAATTCTGCTCGAAGAATGGTATCTACAACCCAAGTAGCGTGAGATGGACTAATAATCTCATCTTTTGGATAATAAAGGTCAACATCTTGTCCAAATAAGATTTTGAAGAGATATTGAGTCGCTAATTTAGTACCTTTTGAAACATAGAAGTCACTAATGTTTTTAATGACCTGTACAGGGTTAACTTCGCTAAAATCAATGTCAATAGTCGGCAAATACTGCCTTCTAAACTTATCAAAGACTTCCTTGATGAAAAGTGTGTCTAAATTGACAACTTGACCACCAGCAAGGTGATTTGACTGTCTTAAAACTGCTTCTCCAGCATATACCTCATTATGGAGGTTATCATACTCTACAGGACCAGAAACTCCTCTGGAGCACCCTAGGAAGGCACTAGGAGAGTAACCTGATCCCTTCTCAAGGATATCAAAACCAGTAACTTGGTCAAATCCGACATCTACAGATGCCCTAGCAGATCTTGGATCAGCAATGTAGATTTTAGGTGGGAATTCGTTAGAATAACCAGTACCAAAGTTGGTAATGTTGATATCAGTGATTTCACCGTTGAAAATGGTTGCAGCAGCAGTTGCACCAGTACCACCAATGAGTTCTCCGTATCCATCCTTCCTATCATCAACAATATAGACAGATGGAGCATCAGTATAACCACTACCACCTGTTAACATCTCAATATTGGTAACAGATCCAGATGCAACAGTTACATCAAGGACTTGAGCACCAATTGGGTCAATTATCTTTACTCTAGGTGGAGTTACATAACCCCTACCTCTATTAACTACTTGTACTTCGTATACTTGACCATCCTGGTTAATCTTTGTTACTGCTTGTGCATTAATACCACCTTCAGGTGCAGGATCAATGTATACGATAGGTGGATTACTATATCCACTACCCATTGTAAGTACTTCAATACTTCCTAGGTTAACACGACCTTCTCCGTCAATAGTAGGAGCACCATTGGTCGCACCAGCAGGGTTTTTAAATGATATTGCAGGAATGAAGTTATATCCACTACCACTATTGGTGATAGAAAGAGTTTCAACCTTTCCAGTCTCATCATTAACTGTCAATGACAGTTGTGCTATAGTACCGTTAGAATCATTAGGAACAACGACTACAGGGATAGGTGGGTTGTATGAAGAATAACCCTGACCACCGTCAAGAAGGTTAACATCCTTAATACCACCGATTAATGACTTAGCAGTAGCATTAATACCTTCCTTATGAGCAATAGTAACTTTAGGGTTGAAATCTAAACGATACTTACTACCACCTTCTTTAGGAATAAGTGCTTGTATCTGACCTACGTCGTCAACCTGAGCAATAGCCTTGGCTCCAGACCCATATGAAGGAGCAACATATTCAACAGTCCTAATATGAATAAGATCTGCAGCTCCGATGGGATTTTTAAAGACAACCTTGTCTTGGAAGACAGTAAAGTCTTCATATGGTACTTGTAACCTACCATTCTTATTAATTACTAATCCAATCTCGGAAGTTGGAGTATATGAGGATCCATTAATCCTTAAAGGGTATATTTGTGTATTCTGCCACTCTTGCCAAGGTATAGTGTCTGCAACCTTGATCTCTTGGTCAGCATAACCGACCAAATATGTAACTCTAGTAAATTCTGAATCATCTCCACCAGTCCTGTCACGAGGTGCCTCGTTAAAGACAAGATTTAGACCATCAATACTGTAATCAGTGCCAGGCACTAACATAGTATTGTAAGTGATGATAATGAGGTGCTCCGCACTAGGAGGTGCTACAGGAGTACCCAAGAAACTCATTGGGAAGACTTTCTCAACACCATCGAACAGCGGAAATGGGTTTTCTAGCTGTTGCTTCTTCTTATTAAACTGTGGAAACGAAATACCTGGAGTAATGATGACATCAGGACCACGAGTTACGTCCTCGTAGTAGATGACTTCATTATCGATCATTATAGATCCATTTTGAGTCTGGAATCCATCAATAGACTCAATTTCGATCTTAGGATCGTCTACACCAATATCCTTAAGCAGACTTGTTGAACTAGATAGCTCTTCCGACGTATAGTTATCGAGATCTAGGTACCTTAACAGATTGTTAAGGATATCATAAGGTCTACCAGTTTTTTCCTGAGATTTATAGTACTCAAACAAGAAGTTGACTAATTGTCTGTCTTCTTGGCGAATAAAATCAGGTAACTGACTCTCGACTCTATCAGAGACGTTGATATTCTTTGTTATCGGTGACATCTATTTAGAAACAGGATTCGCTTACTGGATACACGAATGTATCAGTTGGATAGTCAATGATATTTATACCACCCAAGTCACCGAAGTTATAACCTGCGAAATTGTTAGGATCGAAGACTGGGATTGCGGTGTCATTGATTGTGTAGTCAATTGGATTGACTGTTGGGCTAAAGACCGTGGGATCATCGCCAGGTGGAATCAAGATAGATCCACCAGCAGGTAATACTTGGATTGGAAGTCTTTCAGTGTTATCTGGAGTGCCTTGTATCGCTATCGGACCAACGCAGACTTGTCCAGTTGCATAATTTACACTTCCTACAGAAGGATTAAGTACTAATTCTGTCTCATCCCTTGTTGTGACTAGAATTAGGTTTCCTGTGCCATCATCTCTGATGTTTACAGGTACCAATACCTCATTTACTACATTTGTTGATAAACCACTTGATGTTACACCAGCAGAAGTTGTCCCGTCACTCAAAGTGAGGTTAACTAGGTCTTCTGTGTAACCAGTGGCATAAAATGTACCAGATTTGGCAACTGAGAAGTTTGGTTTACAGGAAACACCTGTATTATCACCATCACCTCCGTCAGGATCGCCAGCATACTTATTAGGGTCATAAAGTGGGTTACCAAAATCAAGACACTGGGTAAACACGTTACCAAAAGTGAATTTATCAAGGTTTTTACCCAAAGTGATCTGGGTTACGTTACCAGATATCGCAGTATCACTATTATCAACCATAGACCCGAATTTGGATCCATCTAAACGACCACCGAATCTATTATTTTGACCATTCTTGTTAAATTGGTCAATTGCTTGTAAAATCTTAGTACCAAGCTGTGCTCCAGTGAGTGCAGTGTCGTTTCCGTTGTAGTAAACGTAAGATTTTGGAATAATGTAGAAACTTGTTGGGTCAATGATGACTGGCTCGACAGAAGCAACGGAATATTTCTTTAAATCGTTTTTGATCTTCTGTTTTGTAGTCGCATTGAGCTTATTTCCTGTTTTTGGTCTAATTGCGACATAGACTTTTCCATAAACAGGTGGATTTAACTTCTCACCACCATATGCAGTTACAGATGCTGCCTGTGGATAGATCTCTGAGACTATATGCTCATAATCTGTCTCTGTGACTGCTCTGTTTTGGGTTGCATACGCTCTAGGTGCTCTAAACTTGACTGAAAGACCTGTTTCACGGTCTTCACCATCTTGAGCAGCGTCCTTTGTCCTGATATTGAGTTGTGCAGGGGGTAATACCCTTCCATCGGAGTCAACTATGTTGCCAATGTAGTCAAAATTCCTACATCCGTTGGCTTCAACACCATCAGTACTGACATAAGTGAGAGTAAGGTACTCACCATCGACTAATTTACGTCCAATTGACCCATCACCGAAAACTAGACGGTATCTAAGGTCGTCTGTCTCCTCCAAATAGTAAATTCTGGTGTTAGCATCAGCAGCAGTGACGTTTGCAGCGAGATTATAGGTGTCAGTTTCAGAAGATTGAGCATTTGGAGAGATGTCTACCACCAAAAGACTCGTATCTACGTTTTCACCAGGTATTATGAAGTCCTGACGCTGTGTATAGTCAACTGTATAGTTGTAAGTTAATAGATTTCCTTGATAAACAAGCACATTATCAAAACTTGCTATACCAGTAGCACTATTAACAGCAACTTGAATGTCTTGAGTCAGTGTAAAGGTGAAATTATCGTTATCATTGTTAGCAACAAAGACATCACCCTTCCTTAAAGTAGCAAATTCTGGATATGTAGTACCATTTAGACCAATTGTAGTCTGAGCTTCAATTGCTAAACACGCCCTAGACGCTTTTATAGACCTAGGAGTGTAGTTTAACTGCTTTGCTATCCTTACAATGTTGTCTCTAACCGTCGCTGTCTCAAGAAATGCCTCATTCAACGCCATGTTAGCGTTAAATGCAGTGTAATATGTGTTATATGCTAGTACATCAATCAGGTATGATGATGTAGATCCCTCAAAATCATAATCTGTGAACTCTTTTCGGGTTCGAAGGTACGATTTGATGGATTCTTTGATCTCAAAGAAGTCTAGCGACGTTAATTGTGAAGGAATTGCTGACATTTTATGCTCTCTCTAGGAGAAAATCGACTGACTGTTGGATTTCTTGTCCTACTATTGTATAATCTATGGCAACTTGGATAGAATTGATCTCTGAATCATCTCTTAAATCTATTTTAGTTACCTCAATACGAGGTTCAAGTCTTGCAAGACAGTTGTAAATTTCACCTTTCATAGAATCAACACTAAATGGATCCCATGGTTCAAATAATAGCTCTCTAACACGAGATCCTATCTCATCCTGGAATGGTCTCTCACCGTACATGGTGCAGATCAGGTTACGAACAGACTGCTTTATAGCGTTCTCATTCCTAACCACGCCAAAATCGCCAGTAGAAGGGTTGGAATTGAGCGAAATCGCTAAATCCTTGAATCCTCTGCTGACGTACTTTTCAGATCTGAACCTGTAGCTTGCCATTCTTGTTGTGATTTGAGATATTTATCACATCTTGGGTCAGTAATTAAATATTTACAATATTCCCAACCGTTTTCCTTAAAGGAATCGGACATATCGACAGGTCTATTAGGTTTTCCCATTAATTTGACCCCTATATCTTTTATTTATAGGGTTTCCCGACTATTTTCCTTGACCCCTATATTTTTTCTTTGCTCCATTCCTAGAAGTGGCACTCAATTTGGTGTTTTTTGAGTTACCTTGCCTTGTTACCTTTGCTGGAGGAGCTTGATAGTCACCGTTCTGGGTGTATAATGCCATTTTGATTAGCTAAACTACTATGATGATAGCACAGTTGCATGTCCCCAGGCAACCACAGATGAACAAGGGTAACTAAACCCTGGTAATCCGACTCCTAGAGGATCTAAGATACGTGCAATAGGTAATTTTAGAGCATAGACAGTTAAAGTCGTTGCCATAACAATTCTAATATGTCCAATGCCTCCTGAATCCTCGATTGTAAGGGTGCTACAAGGGATTGGAGTGGGCGTTGGACACATTGCCTTACCACAAGGACACATGTACACAATTATATTAGTACATACTGCTATATGTGGAGTGAAGGTATCTCCCAAAAGCATGATGGGGATACGATTTACCAGCACAGTTGCCCTTAAAGGGGTCACTGGGAAGATAGGTATCATTGGTGTAGGAGGCCACCAACAAGTAAACTCCTTAATTACAATAGAATAAGGTATCGGAGGACTACCACAAGCTTGTACAGAGTGGATTGTGGACGGTAAACACAGTCCATGACCACTACAAGGTAGTCCATTAAGAGATGCAACTGGTTTTAAAAACCCAAATGCCATTATTGTATACCTCTCTCCTTCTCATTTACCTCAGTACCAGCAGTCCATGACTGATCCTGACTACATTCATCGAAATATGGGTTACCATAATTATTAATTGCTCTATCTAGAGCCATAATACCACCTGTCAAATAGTTTCTAACAGTCATAACACCGTTATATGCACCTAAGTGCATCACTTTACCATCCTTTGTAACACGCATCCTCTTGGGATTGATAGCAATAGAGGCATCCATACACTTATCAAGTGCAGCACAGGAGTCATATAGCTCTGGTGTATTACAATAAGTGTTACCTGATAGAGGATTCCCCGCATTATCATAGCCGCAATAGACTTGCAAAGGTCCATCACTTGCTGTCACACCACGCACGTAGGTGTCCCAACACTCATTCGGGGGTACTCCATTGGTACAACTAGCAACTGTTATAGCAGTATAGTCAACAGAGTGCGGTGTACCTGCTGGATCCCCTGCTGTAGGGTGACCCAACCATGTCTGTACTGCTGCACTACTGGTGATATTAGTACCTGCCCACATTTGGAGTTGCTCCAATTCTGTGTAACTGGATCTATTATAGTCATATGTATTCTCATCTAACCCCACTGGTACAAATACAATGTCTGCATTGTTGTTAGGGTCACGGTAACATCTACCTTGAATAGATCCACGTCGGCAATTCCATGTCCTCTTACCAGCATTAGCGGGTGGATCTCTCTTTGCCTGTAGATAAGGCACGGGCATATTCTCTATAAAGTCCATACATGCCTCACCTTGACTACCAATAATCTTTCCTTCTACTTCCATTGATACTCTAAAGGTTGCTTCTTTCTGCTGTGATGCACAGTACTTGAATGGCAACCACCCAAATGCCTTCTGATCCTCAGCATCTTCTTTAAAGTCCTCCTTTACACTACCAACATCGAGGTATGCACACGGCATATCAAACCAACGTTGTATATTGTATAGTCTAGGTTGAGCTACTTCAATACACTTATCCTTACCAAACGGACCATATAGGTGTGACATGTTGTCACCATAGTCATCTGTCTGTCTAGCACTAGCATAAGCATACGGCATGACATCCTTTTCAAACGCTGCTATACCAGGTGATAAGGCTCCTACTAACTCAAACGCACCCTCGTCAGGTATAGCATCACTAATAGATCCCTTAGCATTAATATCGATACACTGTGCGGGTAAATTAAAGCATAGTTTAGTTACATCATCATCTATACCGTCATTCGCTGCACGAATGTAACTATCAGGTACTTCTACGTACACATTCTGTGGAGAATTTACACCCTTCTGTGGGAGTCCCATTGAGGATTCAATGTATCCCATTGTTTCTGGGTCGAAGTTTGAGGAGATAGTCTGTACATCAGAGTCTGTAAACTCATGATTCCACGCTTCTCCCATCATCTCGTGTGTTTTATTGATACTCTCTCCATTAGCATCAGGAGAATCGTACTGAATATGCTCAGGCTCTACAATCTTAACTACTGGTATGTTTGCCTGGTTGTATCCTGCACCACCATCTATAACACGAATAACCTTAATCACACCATAAGGGTCTATCTCTGCAATCTCTACCTTTGCTTGACGCAATTCAAACTTCTCTTTATTCTTATCTTGCGGTTGATCTATGATACCACTGTGTGTACCATACGCTTTAACCGCAGTCCTAAGATCCTTACGGGTCATACTAGAACTAACGGGTGTACCTAAAGACTCTTGCCAATCATCAGAGTTATTAATACTATCCTCCATTGCTTTAGCAGTGTCAGTAGCGGAGTAGTTATCCATCTCACGAGGATTCATAACATGTATCTGAGGTTTGGAGTATCCTCTTCCCCCATTAATAACTACTACCTGCACAACTTGTCCTAGATCATCTACTACTGCCTCTAGTTCTGCCTCATCTAGTGTGCGATGTGGTATCAATGCTTTAGGGTTAACCTGTACTTTCCAATAGGATATCTTTTTAGGGAATTCATATACACCACAGAATGCTGCTTTATTAGGTATACCGTATCCTGATAGTATTTCTGCTACACCACCATCACTAGAAGTGTGCAACTCTTGGTAGGTAAATGGGGTAGGATCTACAGTCCTATTAATATTCTTAACTCTAGTCTCCAAAGTATACGTACCTGGTCCAAGTGTCATAGGGAAAGTCTCTTGTCCCATACCACTAATGTAAGTAATCTCTCTATCTACGAGGATAGTATTACCTGAATCCGTAATTTTCATGTAACCGTAGTTATCAGATTCAATCCTTAAGGAGTACGTGCCAGCAGTAGCGATAGTAAATGTCGCAGTATGCACTTGCCATACACCAATAAGGGGATCTACTACGTCGTCAGCAGGCTTCTGAGGGTATATACCGTATGATTTCATGTGTGCTGACCACGGCACTGACTGATTAGTAGGAGTACCTATCGCAACCCACGCACCTTTTTCAGTAATTGAGTTGGTAACCTCTGCACTATTACTATCAGTAATCCGCCAGGCTACGCATGCAGGGTTAACATACCACTTATTGTCATTGGTATTATCCCATGTCAGCTCCATTACACCGCACTTCAACTCATCACCGAAGTAGTATACAGAAACTATGTCCCATCCATTGATCTTATCTCCTCTATTGAAGTCACCACCACGGGTTTGGTAGCGGAATAGTATAGTAGTTGCGTCAGTATCTACAGTCCAGAATGATTCATTTACACCTATAGAGCTCTGGTCATGTAGGGATAGTTTAGTCTTAGTAGTCTCCCATGAGTCTTGTTGTATCTCATAGAAATGAGAGTGATAAGACCATACAGGAGCACACTGAGGACATCCTTCAGGGTCAGTAGTATTAGGACAACACTTAGCATTACTAATGATATACTGTGAAGAGAATATAGGACCATTCCAAGGGAAGGTAGTATCATAAAGGTAAAAATAGAACTGAGACTCATATGAGTCCTCAAACCCAAGGAAACGTGGTACAGCACCCTTTACGGCACCACTCAGACCATAACTCCACTCAAAGAAGGCATCGTTAGATAATGCCTCAACATTGTCTGGGTTACCCCAACCATTAACAGATGGTGGTCCTTCTGTATTAGCACCACTAGAGTCTCTACCCTGACGATACATGAATTCAGACCAACCTGTCTCAGATTCATCATAATCCTGCTGAGCATCATCTGAATAGTCATACCAACCAGATTTATTAATACATTGACCAGTTGGACCTATCTTACCAATGTCCACTATAAGGTCGGTAGGACAGTCTAGAGCACGTGTTTTGAATGCCCACCCTATAATGCCTTGGTAACTGTATTCTTTATTACCACTTTGTGCTGGAGCAATAGGACTATTGTCTGCTAGGTTAACTTCACTAGCAGGATCTGTAGTATAGAAATGATCTGGATCTGGATGAAGATACTCATAGATTGCTACAGGGGTCTCTGTGCCAGTACACATCGCCTGTGCGTCTGCTTCTGTAGTATAGACATACCCAAGGGTATCTACTAATGCATATTTGTTTCTTCCACAACCTACCCCACTTAATCCAGTAGGAACATTTGTCCCTGAACAAAGTTGGGTATCGTCGGGCCAATAGGAATAATATGCCTTAAGTGGTACTGTATTAGGTGCCTGTGCTGTCATAACGTAGAACACAGGTTTACCTGATCTAGGCTCAGGGTTATATGCCCGTGCTGCCTTAGACCAGGATTCATTCTCACATCCTAGATCTTTCTTCTGTATCCTTTCTGTACGAGTATATTTGTGGTCGTCTTTTGCTCCTCTATAGAAACGGTAGATCGGTTGTCTCTCGTTTCCTCCATTAGTTACATTAGTAGGATCATCATCACCGATATAATGTACTAGATCCTTACCCATAGGCATGGTACCTGGACCACCACCTTCAAAGGTAATACTATAGTCTTGTGTGTTACCTACACCAGGATAATCCGAACAGGTGTCATACTCACCACTCTGAGGGCGTTTAAATACTCTATTAAAATCTCCACCTTTAATCGGATTCGGAAAGGATCTCCCCGTCTCCTGTATGTAAGCCGCCATCTAATTTATCGATACGCTCCGTTAAAGTATTTAGTTGGTTATACAGAGCTAGTGAGGATTCTAACCGATCCTCTAGATTCTCTATTCGGTCAAACAGATTATCAAATAATACTAATAGGTTAGAGTACTCGTCAGTACCTGGGATCTTATACTTGATCATGTCAGGTCCTGGGGGCGGTATTTTTTGAAATGCTTCTTCTATCTTATTGCAACGCTCATTAAGATTCTTGATTGCATCAGATAGATTTTTAAATGCCCACGCCAGAAATTCTCCATCACTCTCAAACTTTGGTACTTGGGGAGTTACAGTTTCACTTAAACCATGTACAAATTGATTCGCCATTTTTTCAACGCTAATTTTTTATTAAGTTGATTATGTTAATAATAACCAATAGTGTCAGACATATCTGATTATATCTCATCAGTCACTTTCCATAGTATAACAGACCCATCGGTCTCTTCTTCATATTCTAGCACATCATCTCGTAACCAACCTAATTCATCTAATAGATCCTGTGGAAGTTTAACAAAGGCATCTCCCTCGTAGTCCTCTTGGATCTGTAAGGTATATCTCTTACTCATATCATGTTTAATTTGAGTTATCTGACTTATGTAGTGTTTTCCCTAACTACACCTACACAACTGTGCTGATATAGGTATGCATTCTTATTCTGTAAGTCTACAATATTCGATGGTTGCTGCCAGACCTGATGAAGTATAAACCCATCGCCAAGATAAACTGCACCGTGGTTGGGGGCACGGTCTGCCATCTTCGTGGAGTACCCTCCTCCCAACTCGCTTGTGTAAATCTTATAAAGTAGGAGATCATTCTTTTGTATAAGATCAAAGTCGAGTGGTTCTCCCCAGACTGGTTTAGTTATCCACAACCCATTCTCCTCTGCCACTGCTTCATCTTTGAAACTTGTGTATAACCCTCTGAAACTTTTTAAGTCCCTCCCCAACTCCCGCTTGGCGTACAGTTGAATAACCTCGTAGCACCCTGGATACCTTCTACCAGGCCAAGGGCGACCAACGAGGTCTGCGAATTCTTCTTCTAATGCTTTCTTCTTAAGTTGTCTCTCGTTTAACATGCGACCCTACTGGAGGAATTTTTATACCCTGAAATTTTTTTCACACACTAGGATACTGTTGTAGGTTAGTGATAGGGATGTTTTTTATATTAGTGCACTATGTGTTAATAATAGTGCACGTACTATGTAATACTATCTATCCCCTAATACTACCTCATAACATACACCCTCAGCGATGTAATAATCACATAATTGTTGATACTGTAGCAACTCATTGTGTAGGTCACAATCTATTAAGAACTGTGCCATCTCTATTTGTTTATCAGGGGGTAATACTCCCTCGTCGTAAGCATCACATAAGAGTTGCAATTTGGTTGGAATTGTTGTCATGAATTGGATGAGTAATTGGTTGCGTCGAGTAATGCTAACTTCTCAGATTTAAACGGTCCATACTTACTACAATTGGGGTAATTATACGCCCAAAAGTATCTCCTACCCTTTTCCCATAGTTTAACATCTACAGGTGGATTAGTTGCAATTGTTGTTACTTTAGGCATGGCAATAAGGGGCAAAAAAGTGTTAGGCGGAAGGGGGCAAATCGTTAGAGCGTTTATGATACTTTTCCACAGTACTTGTGGAATTGTTATCATTTTCCCTCTTATACTTTGTCCGTGATTGTTGTCTCTTTTCCCTGATAGATTTCGCTCTATGTGAGGAATAAGGGTCATTACGTTTGTATGTCCTACCCATTGGGATTGTGCTTACATTGTTAATAATAACCGAAAACGATTGCGTTGTCAAGGGTTATACTGAGATTGTGGCAATTCTTAGCAGTTGTTGACAAAAAAATCTCGCTATGTTACGCTCTTAGATAACACTAACTAGAGTCCATATTGTCTCCGTTAAATAACACGTACATATGTTTATTTAACCATTTAATTAATACACTGTTTTCCACAAGTATGTCCGCTAAGTGTGGAAAACGTGTGGATAATCTGTTGGGCATTGTTGTTAATTAGTGATGTAATAATGGTTGAATTGTTGATACTATCTAATGTATAAGTATCCTCCCGCCCAACTACATCTTTCAAACACAATCTGTGGGTTATCTATTAAATTGTAACGCACGATTGCAGCAGGTTTATTCCAACTAGCAGGTTTATATACATTACCATTGTTTACATCTACAAAGCAATGTACTGAATTGTCAGTAATAACTTTCCAATACTTTCTTCCCTTCTTAATTTCAACTTTTAACTCACTATTGTATCCCCTTTGTTGATAATCTTTTAGGAGATATTCTCTTAGTTTGTATACATTCTCTTCTACAGTTTGTTGGTCATTTATGTTATTAACCAGTGTAGAGAGTTGTTGTGAATTAGTGGGCATGATTAAACTCCTTTAAGTGAAACTGAATTGAAATGATCTTGCTTGTTAAATATACAAGTTTTGTGAATCTTTAGCAATAGATCCATATCTACTCCCTCCCAATCTTCCCACTCTGATACATAATCTTCTCGCTCAAAATCACCTGTTTCATCAACATTTTGTGGACATGATTTGAGATCAAAGTTATCATCAACCCAGAAGATTCTACCGAATGTTTCACTTGAATACATGATGATTGTCCTCCTTAATAGTTGTTTAGTGTGCGAAATGGTTTGTAAACATATACCCTAGGATTGTCAACCTTAATTGTATGATTGTAAGGATGATTAGGGGCACCGATTACTTCAACTTTAGCAGTGAATTGCTTTGAGTTGTTGTTACTTACTGGCATGATTTAAACCTCTGAGGTGAATTGTGCGGGCATATACTCTGAAGTAACTGTGTACTTAAGATCTTTAATATACTCCCTTATTTGATAATAAAACTCATCACGAGTTATTATCATTTTCTTTTGCGTATCACCTCTGAAAGATAATACTTTGAGCATACGATTGCTGATTAAAGTTCCATCCCATTTCTTCACAGGGTAGAAATCAACAACCATATTTCCGTCTTTGGATGTAATTTCCATTGAAACTTTGCTTGTTTACTTATTAAGTATAGCAGACTAATAGCGTGATGGGATGCTATCGTATGCACTTAAATTAGTGTCACACAGTCTATTGACAATTTCATCTTCTGCCTTATATGATAACAATTTGTCAATGATTACCTTGTACTTGTTATCAATTTGTGAGAAGATTATGTCCCACTCAGTCTCATTTAGTCTAGGGTACTTGTTGTTGTGATTAACAACTACCTTAGCATCTAATTCACTATTAGTGGCATTAGGATTTGCATCACGATGATAGATAGGACGAGGATTTAACTTGGTCATGTTGTTAGTCTCCTGAGAGTGATTTGCGTAAAGTGGTTCTAAATCAGGGGTGATGATTACTTCCATTATGTTATACTCCAATCATACTTATTTACTGATTGATTACAACATTGGCAAGTAAGGGCAGTGAAAGAGAAATGATAAACTTTGTGTACTGATTGACACTTAGGGCATCTAATCTCTCTGCCATTCTTGTTAGCACGAGTGTAACGATTAACTGATTGATTAATCATGGAATCCAGGAATAAACTCTTGCATAGTAATACCTTCAACATCATATTCTTCGACTACATCATCAACAATGTCTTGAAATGTGTCGTCATCTTCTATACCATCAACATACTCTTTTAGGTCATTAATTGACATATTATCATACCTATTTGCAAGGTCTTCAGCAACATATTGTTCTAGTTGATTGATGTCCATTCTATCAACAACTATCTCAACATATCGCTCAATAACTATATCTTTTTGAAGTGAAGTTAGTGGTTTCATAGGTACATTGTGCGGTGGGAAATTGCTGGAATCTTATCAATTAGTGAAGCAAATGCTTCCTGATCGATATCATCTTTGTCACCTGTTGAGTAATACTTAACAAGGACATCTTCAAGAGCATAGTACTCATCTTTATCTAAATTGAGTGTGTAAAATGACATTTAATCCTCCAAGATAATGTTAGTTTCAATTTCAAATACCTCTGGTGAGATATTCTTTTCTCTTGCTAATGCTTCAAGAAAAATGTCAGTAACTTGATCTAATTCATCACCAGTTAGTAAATCATAGAGATCAATCTTTGTTTCAGTAGATGTCATTTAACCTACCTCAAATGCTTGAGTTTTGTCCCAAATATCAATGTAATTGTTTAACCAATCACGTTGATCTATGGTTAATTGTTGATAGTAACCATGTAGTAAATCATCAGCACTAAGAAACTCTAATTGCTGTGACTTACACCACGATTCTAATAAGTCTGAGAGTGAATTTAGCATGATAATTGTAAAGAAAGAGGGGGAATTGCACCCCCATTGTTATTAAGTACTTAGACAGATTGTGCTAAGTATGTATCAATTAGTGCGAGTAATTCGTTGCCAGTTTCAGCAAACGAAAGATCAGAAACTAGGAATTGCAGAGATACATTTTGTGACATGATTGAGAGAGAATAAACAACAAATAGTGGACTTACATTCTGCTTAAGTTCGAATTAAAAGGAATTGAATCCTACCTTGAAAGTCTTAAGAAATGCCACTAAAAAAGGCAGTGGTAGCAGTGGGTTACACTGCTTCCATGCCTGAAATGAATGGGACTGTGCCTAACTTAGAACTATTGTAGTACCAAGTGAAATCCTTTTGAAATACTCCTCCGTTCGGTGTTACCTCACTAAGTAAAGCATTTAACCTTGATTTCGTAGTCACTGACTGCCATCCGCCATCTAGGATTTGTACGAATGTGTCACCCACTCTTGCAATTAGATTGCCATGTAAGTATACATTAGCAACTCTATCTTCAATCGTAACTTGTGTATTTGCCTTGCTAAAGTTTTCTCTGTTAGCAATTGCAGAATTCATTTGAGTTTCGATTTTACGCATGATGTGAATAAGAAAGAAAGGTTGAAAATCGGTGGTTTTGCCTCCGATACTCTTATTATAGAGCATTTTAGGCATTTGTCCGCATGTAGTGTGCCACTTTGCGGACTGGTCAGGTTAGAGTGCGGATATTACCGCTTCTACCTTATCATTCAGTGCGTCCGAATAATCGAAACCCTGAATTTCGAGATAGTCCCACGCTAGACCAAAATCAACCTCATTTTCAGATGTTGATTTAAGATAACCTAGATAATCCCTTAGATCATCTAGGGTTTCTTGATCGATTAACTGATTTGTGTTTGTCATGTATACATTATAACCACACACAACCCCATTTAGGGGTATTGGTGGACAGTTTGAGTACTGTCCTAACAATATGCTGTGGTGTGGTGTCCTTCTGTAAATATATCATTAGTTATTCTTTCGAGTCTTTTAATACACTTAGTGCCATAAGTCTTGTGCACAGGTACAACACAATAACCAGTGGATTTACGATACAAACTAACAACCCCAGGACGAAGATTGCCTTCCTTAATGTTATTGGAATCCTCTTTGTGTATCCTAATAACTCTTCCAATACTTTGTGCCATTTCCACGACGTTAGGGTTTCGCAAAAATAAAGTATGGGTGAGTCCAGAAACATTGATGCCTTCTGATAATATTGAATAGTGGAAGATGAGGAATTTTTTATTACTTTGTGCACCCCAATCTTTGAGAGTTTCAAAGAATTCAGTGCGATTAACCTTTTCTTTGTTGACATAAGCACCGTACTTAGAGGTAATATGTAATACTTCAAAACCTCTATCTTCAAGGTGTTGTAGTAATTTAGTGTTGTGTAGCATCTTATTAAGTATCTTAGAAGATGGGACACTAACTAATACTTTAGCATCATCACTATTTGATAATGTGTCAATGTAATTAGTTACAGTAATTGAATGATGCACAAACGCATTTACTCTGTTAAAATGTGTATCAACAGGGAAAGGTACGATAGTTGGTGGTAAGATAGCACCCTGATCTATCAGTTTACGTGCATCAACATCTATGAGGATTTCACCCCATATTTGTGTATTATTCATGCCTCTATCATGCTTATATGATATTTTAGGTGTAGCAGTAAAGTAATAACAACGTGATGCAATTTGCTTACATGCACTAACACTTATGTTGAATGATTTAGCAGT
>Ga0208277_1000515_pt1 | contig 22639 bp, 21 predicted proteins | sample ETNtaG_5_FD_185782 | JGI IMG/M metagenome (GOLD analysis project Ga0208277, IMG submission 185782) | Marine microbial and viral communities from oxygen minimum zone, Eastern Pacific Ocean - ETNP201406SV205 (SPAdes) (version 2) | ecosystem: Environmental > Aquatic > Marine > Oceanic ...
CTTACTAAAGGTTTTAACATTGCTAGACCATACGCACAACAGTTGGTCAACCAGTTTAAGAACTGACACACTAGCACCCCACGGGGTGCTTTTTCTTTGTATAATAAAAGAGTCAACAACAAAAGGAGCATTAATGCAACTTAGACAAATCGCATCTAACATGACACAGTTAGACCTTGCAAATGGCACTTCAGTTTTATTCTCATATAGAACACCCGTTGCATGTCTATCTGATAACGGATACTACAGAACTTCCAAGTCATGGTCTGTCACAACATCACGCCACATCAACAAATGGTTAGGCGGTGTACTTGCTAAAGAGCAACCCCAATCATACTTTGATGGTCTCTGTGATGGTATTTGATCGCATGATAATGTCATTACACTTTGGCAGACATTTTTGGTTAGATGATGAGGGCGACCTAATGAGTTGCCCCACTTTCAAAGATGGCACACCAGACCTAGACAATTACGATTATGTGCTAGACTGGGAAGACACAAGCGACTTAAATCTTTCAAGTTTGCTTACTATTCACCGTTCACTATTGGAGGATTTTTAATGAGTGATACACGGCACCTAAGCATGACCGAATCAGAGGAGGACGTGCTAGTCAAAATGGCAATGTTTTTCATTGATAACGGGTGGATGGATGATGAGAGTCAAGACGCATTTGATTCTCTTACAGACAAAATTTGTGACCCTTCACCCTTTGATTATACATGAAAGTTGATGTGTATTCAATGCTAGATGGTCAGACGGTTGACCGCATAGCAGAGGACATTGCCGAAGCATTGGCAAAAAATGGTTATGATGTCTCAGCAGTTAGTTGGGACATTGAATGCAATGTACACTCACTCACGGAGGATCTATGAAATTAACAACGGATCAACAAGACGAGATCATTGACGCATTCTCAGAGCTAATTGTTGATGGCATGGACACTAAGACCCTTTGCCAATATGTGTATGATGATTTAATAGATTATTACACACACAAATGCACATGGGAAGAGTTCAAAGAATTTGTGGACAATCATGATCCAGAATTATTTGATGAACTCCTGGACAACACTCTACAACAATTTCCTAAAACACCTCAATCATTATGACTTTAATTCGCTATTGGACAAAGTGGGATCAACAGTGCAGGTATTTAACTTGCTACTCATCAGACCATGCTGATGAGATGGTCAATTATTACATATCCCACGGGCAACATGCAGAGCTATGTGCCAGAGCACAAACTGGCACGACCTATAGTGCACTGACCCCATAAGGGTGTATTATTAAAGAGTAGTCAACCAATTCTTTTATGATCCGCTTTGAACTAACAATGGGAAGAAACATCCCAGACAATGGTAAAGTCTCTGACGCAATGATGGATGATTTTATTAAGCGTGAGATCATGCCACATTTTGAATACGGGACTTTCATTGATGGCATCGGATTCTGGAAGGGTGAACAGGAAGCAACAAAGATTTTTTATCTTGAGGTTGCTGACAATGAGGTTGACCATTATGAGGTAATCTTCAATTGCATTGCTTACGCATATAAGAAGCAATTCAGACAAGATGCCGTGATGGTCTCACAAGTACAATCCAACACAGTGATGAGATGACCACTAAGAAACTTTTGAAACTCGCCCGTGCAAACGGGTGGGTTCTACATAGAACAGGATCAAGACATTTCATTTACCGACGTGGGCAACAGACCATAACAATTCCTTTCCAGGTGAGAGGGTTCGTTGGTAACAACATTTCCAAATCATTAGTTAAAATTTAATGTCACACTATTCTATGCCATATCTGCCCAAGGCAGACACCAAAACTGTGTCACTCTTTGAAGTGGCACTAGCTCTACTCTCTTCTTTCTTTTAACATGGGCACACCTATCACACAGGCAAATCAATCAGTCTTCGCCGTTCAACCTGCATCATGGAAAAACTTTGATCAACACGGTTGCACATGGGCAGAGAATATGGCAAACGCCTATTCACTCGCCAAGCTATGGGTGAAGGATGAACAGGAAGCAGCGATGATATGGTGCGTGCCACTTAAGGGAGTGGCATACAGATGGTTGAGATACTCAGGGAATAACCCTATAATATGAGTATAAATCACACAGGCATCTTATGTTCAACAAAGACCTCACTCCAATCTATGATGGAAGAGTCCTAGTCAACAAATCAGCAATGAAAGATCCTGTCGTTATCGCAGCACTTGAAGCAATGGCAGCGAGAAACTTTGAACCACTGCCCACACCAACTGGGGGCACCTGGAACATAAGCGACAGACACTAAATCACACAGGGGCAGTTAAATGCCCCTTTTTTATGCGTGAAGGGGTCGCCAAGCGATGTCAAAAACGGTCAAGTCCCTAACCTACAAAAGTATCCAGACGAGCGAGAAATAAATAGAATTACAAAATTGAAATTACAAAACCTTGAATTTCAAAAAAATTTCCCCAGGAAAAAATCATGGAAAAAGTTGAATGGAAAGATTGGGATGAAATCCTAGACAACTTTGATGACTTCTGTGACAACTTTGAAAACCGTGCCACTAAGGCTTATAATATAGGAGATCAAAATGAAGGACGAGTTATTGAAGCAACTGAACGATCAGGAGAAGACACTCCTGTGGCTGTCCGAGAGGTGCAGCACACTAGAACAGAGGATATCCCAGTTAGAGAATCCGTCGTTGATGTACAAGCGACCCAGTGCGAGTGATCAAGACTATGAGACTATCGCTCAAACACTTGACTACCTTCACAATAACATTGAGGGGTTAAAGGGAGACCTACTGAAAGTAGCGAAAGCAGTATGATAGACACTTCCCCTAGTTCTATCCGAGTATTCTTTATTATTGTATTATCAGTAGTATGGTTATACTTACTTGTAGAAACACTTGCAGTTAACTCTGTGGAAAACGAAAATAAGAGGAAAAAGAAATGACAGTAGGTTTAGACGGTTTAGAAGTAACAGGACCTTTCCTAGTAGGTGAGAATACTGTAGACACTCCATCTACAAATGCGAACTGCGTGTATTCTGCTGCAGCTCTTGGAGGGGTACCCATACCTACTACAGTTTTCTTTAACGAAGGTGCAGAGATGATTAAGGTAATCCCTCCTGGACATATATGTGCACCAGTACCTGCATCAAATCTTAATTTTCCACCCGTTCCATCTTGTGTACCAGCACGATCTATGCCAACTGCAGAAAATTGTGTTAACAAGACAGTTCGTATTAATGGCGTGTTTCCCTGTGTAGCTTCTACACCACCATTGGGAGGGGATCAAAGTCTTATCACAGCATATCCTACACCACGTAGAGCCTTGACAGGACCGTTTCAATGTCCTACAATAATAATCGGATCACAATTAGAATAATATGGCAAAAGTTAAATCATCTCTGAGTGGGCAGTCGTTCGTTGAGGCAATTCCCAAGAAAACTCGTCAGGGTACTGGGAAGCATACAAAGTATTCTGCGACTTCAGCGAATAAAGCGAGGAAGAGATATAGAGGACAAGGGAGGTCATGAAATTTCCTGAACGCCGAACGGGGGGTCACCGATGGATCTGAAAGAAAAGATTAAAACTGCAAAAGCACGTCAACAAGAATTACAACTTCTAATTGATGCATGGGAGGAAACCCTACCAAAAAAGAAGTTTGGTGAGAAGAATGATCATGTGGAACCTACCATAGATACTCCGATGGGTAAAATAAGTGAAACCCTAATGAGTGGATCGCTAGGCGATTATTATAAACAACCAAAAGAGGAACATAATGGCTCTAACTGAACAAGTTGAAAGTTCTCTTAAGAACGCACAAGAGGACTTACGTGAGGCACTTGCGTTTGCTGCACGTACTGAGAAATCATGGATCAATAAGCATATTGCTGATATGCTAGCTAAGATTGATAGTATAGTAGACGTAGAACAACTTATGACTGATGTTGAAACGTATATGGAGGATATAGAATGATAATCGTATACATCATCGTAGGTCTATTATTGTTTCTACTTGGTTGGGGTGTATGGTTAACATTCGGACCTGGCAAGACAGAATTAAGAGATCAAATTGATGAACATGCTAAGATGCATGAGTTAGGGATTGCTCATGGTCACAGTCCGAAAAAAGGATGATTGGTATAAATTAGCTTAATCCCATGTACCATTATGAACGGACGAGTGAATAAAGTAAATATGACTGCTTACGTTAATAAGATGAAAACAGGTCTTTATGATAAGCACTGGTACCCTGAGTGGGATGACCGCCAAAGAGGAGCAGCACAGAGGATTCTAACAAATGTGTTAGAAAGATTAGACGAATATTGGGAATGATATGACCGAAGAAAAGATTAGGGAGATTCTACCCCATTTATGTTACACTAAAGAGGAGGTTGATGTTCTTATTCGTGCTGCTGTAGATGAAGCACGAGCAATAGATGAAGCATCAATGGCAAAGCACAACCGAGAAGCAACTATCATTAGTATGATTCTTGGTTTTACTTGTTTAGCTCTCTTTCTAGACGGTCTATTACGTATTCTAGGTGTCATACCTCCTTTCATGCACCTTGATGTAAATGTTATTGATCAGATTACAGATAAAGTTGAGCAAGATTTACTTCCACTACTTCAAAAAGTACCCCGAATATGACTTTTTTAATTGCAATAATGTCATTTGCAAACTTTGTTTTCTACCCTTTGGTGGTAGGAACCATTATTGCAGTGATTATTGAGCAGATTTTTAGATCTGTAGGTAATGAAGATGACCCTGAAGCAGTAAAGAGGGTCTTTATTTCTATGGGTATTAGAAAATACCTATGGAGACAAGCTTGGTTATTCAATATTGTTTGGTTTATTGGATATTTTCTACTAATGTTTGTTTTTAAACCAGGACAAAACCAAATGCCCGAAATGATTTGGCAAGGATAACCTATGGGACAAATTAATACACACCATGTTAGGAAGTATCTTCCTATTTTTGATACTATTGTAGACGGTCATGAAGAAATCAACGTCTACTTGAAGGCAGTTTTAGAAGAGTATAAGGAGAAATACCCAGAAAGTAACGAAAGTAACGTCAAGGCATGGCATAGTCAGTGGAAAACCCATGAGATTATGTCTCCTCATCTTGATAATTTTGTAAAATCTGTCACAGATGCTGTTAATTTTGTTGCTCAAGGGTATTTCCCTAAGTGTAATGCTGAATGGGTATGCAGAAACATGTGGTTTGCTGATTATAAAGAGGGTGATTACACCGTTGCACATGATCATTGGCCATCAGCATTCGCAATTTCTTATTATGTTGAGCTAGACGAGAACCCTTCGTCTATAGTATTTGAACGCAAAGAGAAAAGAGATGAATTTACTGGTGCATTTGACCAAGAATTGTGTTTAAAACCACAAGTTGGTCAACTTTTGATCTGGCCATCTAATTTAATGCATGAAGTTCCTCCTGTAAAAGGGAGACGACTCGTTATTTCTGCAAACTTTGACCTATTAAGACATGCTTGATTATAAAACTGCTGGTGTTGACATAGATGCTGGTAATAATTTTGTTAATGACATTAAAGAAATCGTAAAATCTACTCATAGGCCAGAGGTCTTGGGTGGATTTGGTGGTTTTAATGGTATGATGAAAATACCAGAGGGATATAATAATCCTGTTTTGGTATCTGGTACTGATGGCGTAGGTAACAAAGGGTATCTTACAACATTACAATCAACTGGTAATCTAGATGTTATGAAAGATGTAGGACAAGATCTAGTTGCTATGTGTGTCAATGACGTTATCACATGCGGTGCAGAACCTCTGTACTTCTTGGACTATATCAAATGTAATACACTTAGACCAGAACTCCTCAAACCCCTTGTAGAGGGCATAGGTGATGCATGTAAAGAATCAGGTTGTACACTACTTGGAGGAGAAACAGCAGAACATGGTGAACGTCCTGGAGATCCAGGTCATTTAGAGCTTGCTGGTTTCTGTACTGGTGTTGTAGAGGAAAAAGATATTATAGATGGTAGAGATATAAAGAAGGGAGATAAGATTATTGGTCTTTCAAGCAGTGGTTTACACTGTAATGGGTTTAGTCTGGTTAGGTATCTTACATTCCGTCATAAATTGTTTATAAGTGAACATCCTGAAATACTTGCCCCTACTAGAATCTATGCTAAGATAGTAAAAACTTTAATAGATAACATACCTGTTCTTGGTATGGCAAACATTACAGGGGGTGGACTTGTGGAAAACCTTCCCAGATGCCTCCCAGAGGGTCTCAGAGCAGAGATAGACTATACAGCATGGAAACGTCCTGAAATCTTTAATGTTATCCAGAACGCTGGAGAGATAGAAGAAGAGGAGATGAAGAGAGTTTTTAATTTAGGTATAGGTTATTGCTTAGTTGTTCCACCTGACGTAGTTGAAGAAAGTTTCTATGTCCTTAGAGCTTACGATTCTTTAGTAGAGTCATATGATTCATTTGTTATAGGAGAAATACAATGATTATAAAAGGAAAAGTTAAAACAGTATTTTCAACTGATAAGGAAGATGAGGTTATCATCCAGTATGAAGATAAAGTTACTGCAGGTAATGGCAAGAAAGAATTAGATATAGAAGGTAAAGGTGAGGTCTGTTGTCAGATCTCTACTGTCATGTTTAAGATGTTAGAGAAGAGAGCAGTAAAGACACACTACATTAACATGCCTACTCATAAGGCAATGACTTGTAAGAAGGTAGATATCATTCCTATTGAAGTGGTAGTTAGAAATATTGCTACTGGTTCTCTTGTTAGAGATACCTTTGGTATTGAGGAAGGTACTAGATTTGAGCATCCTGTGGTAGAATACTACCTTAAGAGTGATGAGAAGGATGACCCTCTTCTAACATACCGTAGAATTAACCTAATGGGTTATGGTAAAGAGCTTAAAGAGTTTGAATACCGTGCTCAATGGATTAATAAGGAATTGAAAAAGATATTCCATGAATGTGGTCTAGACCTTGTAGATTTTAAATTGGAGTTTGGATACGATGTTGACGGCAATTTACTCTTGGCTGATGAACTATCACCTGACGGAATGCGACTCTGGAATCAGGGTACCAAAGAGAATTATGATAAGGACATTTTTAGAAAAGGTGGTGATGGCGAAGAAATGTTAGAAAAGTATAGAGAAATTCTTGGTAGTCTCCTTAACATTCATTCTCGTGATGATGATGCTGAGAATGAGAGAACTGTAAAGCCAGAATATGAATTACCACCTAGAGGACCAATTTAATGTATCAAGCACTTCCCCCAGAACTACATGTAAAGGATAGTCCTATTGCAGGACAAGGACTATTTGCTAAGGAAGATATAGATGCCATGATGTATCTTGGTATCTCACATGTTGTGGTGGATGATGATATTATGAGAACTCCGTTAGGAGGATTTGTAAACCATAGTGAAGATCCAAATTGTGTTAAATGGTATGAAGAAGAGGATTGGGGAAAGATCTATCACATGAAAACAATTAGGTCTATTAAGAAGGGAGAAGAGTTATTTTTGAAGTATACTTTCTATAGTGTAGATAAATAGAAACAGCCTATGCTGTGTCTAAATGCCAACCTTCCAGACGTTTAAAGATTTAAGCGTCACATTTAAGAAGCACCCTGTCACTGATGATCTTGTCACAGTGAAAGATAAAGCTGCGATTGTACAATCAATCACAGGATTACTTCTTACTAGGAAGGGTGAAAGACCATTTCAACCAAACTTAGGATCTGGTATACAGAGTCTTTTGTTTGAACCACTTGATTATGGATCTGCTAGTATTCTTAAATCTAAGGTTGGAAATGTTTTAAATCAATATGAACCACGTATTGTAGTTGATTCTATTCGTTGCGAACCAGATTTTGATAACAATGGATATGAAGTAGAATTATCTTACACGATTATCGGTAGAGAAGACGCACCCATAGCAGTAGAATTCTTCTTAGAGCGTACACGATAATGCCGTATACACAGGTAGCCAATTTAGACTTTGAGGATATCAAAGTTGCCCTTAAAGAATACCTAAGGGCACAGTCAGATTTTACTGATTATGATTTTGAAGGATCAGCATTAGCGACTCTGGTAGATACACTCGCCTATAATACGTATTACACGGCGTTTAATACTAATATGGTAGTCAATGAACTATTCATTGATTCTGCCACTCTTAGAGACAATGTAGTAGCAATAGCAAAGCAGTTAGGATATAGACCAAAATCTGCTACTTCTCCTACAGCATATGTTTCATTTACAGTAAATTATACAAACCCAACAAGTGATACAGAGTTGTTACTTAAGAAGGGTACAGGTTTTATAACAAATTATGATAACAACATCTATCAATATGTTGTATTAGACGATTTCAAAGCACAAGTAGCAAATGATACAGCAATATTCACAAATGTACCAGTAAAAGAAGGAACATCACTTACTAATACATTTACTATTAATGAATCACAAAAGTCACAGAAATTTATTTTAGACAATCAGAACATAGACACTAATACTATTAGAGTAAAGGTCTTCCCTGGTGGTGGAAGCTTTAGTGAACCATATCTAATAGCAGATAACATACTTGGTGTTGATGGTAACTCTAAAGTCTTTTTCTTAGATGAGATTGAAGATGAGAGGTATGAGATCCTAGTGGGTGACGGGGTTCTCGGCAAGAAGTTAGATGATGGTACACGTATTGAAGTATCATACCTAACAACTTCAGGTTCAGAGAGTAATGGTGTTAGAACCTTTATATTCGCTGGTGTATTAGAAAATCCTGATGGTGTAACTCCAAATTCATATACCACCACTATTGACTCTACAGTTGCTTCATCTGGCGGTGAAGAGATTGAAAGTATTGATAAGATCAAATATACTGCTCCTAAGTCATATGGAACACAGGAAAGAGCAGTAACAGCACAAGATTACGAAGCAATTGTCAGAAGAGTATATCCAGCAACAAGTGACATCATTATTTTTGGTGGAGAAGATCAAGATCCTCCAGAATATGGTAAAGTTTTTATATCTTTAAAACCAAAAGATGCAACATACCTTACATCTTTAACAAAACAAGAAATTATAAAAGAGTTGAAGAAGTATGTTATTGCTTCAGTAGAACCAAAACTAGTAGATCCATCAGTTCTATATGTTGAGCTAGCAAGTAAGATCTATTACGATAGTAGTATTACTGATCAGACTACTTCACAGATTAGAGATAAAGCAATCGGTTCAATTCAATCTTATCTTGAGACTAGTAAGACTGAAAAGTTTAATGGTAAATTTAGGCATAGTAAAGCTGTTGCAGTTATAGATGATGCAGATAAGTCTATCAATTCCAATCTCACGAATGTAACAATGAGAAAGGATTTTTATCCTTCACTTAACTCAACTTTCTTTTATGAAGTATGTTTCCAGAATGAGTTTGATAAAGATTGTGAGGAACCTACTCTGTCTAGCACTGGGTTTAGAGTAACAGAGTATCCTAATTTTGATGTATATCTAGAGGATAACGACGGCAATATCGTCCTATATAGACTGGATACTGCAACTGGTGAAAAAGTTGTCCTTGACAAGGATATTGGTGATATAGATTATGTGAAAGGCGAACTTAAGATGTACAATTTAACTATTATTAAAGGTAGTTTCTTTGACAATCGCATTTCTATTAGAGTTAAACCAAAATCCAAAGATATTAAGGCAATGCGTGAAGTATATCTAGATGTTGATGTTGCCAATTCTTCATTCACTGCATATAAAGAGTAAAGACGAATGCCATCCGTAAAGACTAAGCGAATTTCAACTCTTATTGAGACGCAGCTTCCTGAGTTTATTACAACTGAATACGAACTATTCTCTAAGTTTGTTCAGAAGTATTATGAAGCACAGGAGGTACAGGGTGGTACCTTGGATGTTATTAGTAACATTCAGAAGTACGCTGATATTGATTATTATGAACAAAATATTCTTAGACAGTTTGATATCTTGGGCACTAGTATTTCTAGTTCTGATGATACAATTGTACTACAAGATGCAACGAGTTTTCCGAAGAAAAACGGATACGTCAGAATAGATGATGAGATTATATTCTATTCAACTAGAACTAATACAACACTAAGTGGATGTTCTAGGGGTGTTAGTGGTAATACCACTTTAGGTGATCTTTATGAAGAAAGCACCTTTACTGGTACTACAGCAGATGCACATAATTCAGGACAGAAGGTTTACAATATTAGTAACCTTTTCTTATATGCATTTGTAAAGAATTTTGAGAATCAATACCTTGGTTCATTTCCTGAGAAATATCTTAAGGGAGAAGTAGATAAGAGAACTTTAATTAAAAATATTCAAAAGTTCTATAAAGCAAAAGGAACCGATAGTTCTATTAAATTTGTTTTTAATACTATCGTTTCTAAAGAACATGACGATAAACCTGAAGTATACAAGCCAAGAGATTTTACCTATAAGGTATCTGAATCTGATTGGACTAGTGTATATGCTCTTAAATGTAAGGTTGTATCTGGTGATGTAAAAAGTTTAATAGGACAAAAAATTATACAGACTGCTACTGATGAATATGGGTATGCAGATGCTACTGTTGATAATGTATATGCTGATGGTACTTCTGACAATGAAGTAGTATATAATATTGTATTAGCTCCAGAGACTGTTAATGGAGATTTTGCAATATCAACTAAGACTAAAACAGAAAGAGAATTTTCTGGAATATCTACAACTGGAAATAGAATTAATGTTTCATCTACTCTTGGATGGAGTTCTACAGGATCATTCTTGATTGGAACAGAAACAATTACTTTTAGTTCCAAGACTGCAACTCAGTTTATTATTGATGAAAGACAACCTTCAGGAGCACTTAATTATTCCGTTGGTACTTCGGTTTATAAACCAGTAACTATAAGTGGTTCTGGCGTAACACTATTAACATTTGGTGTTGTATATAATTTAACACCCGAAACTAAACAACCATATTCAAGTCCTGGAGATAAGATTGAAGTTTCCAATCCAGGTTTTGAAACTGATGATAGTAAGATAATTAAAGTTGGTACAAAAGATACTAGATGGATATTTGATCAAGGTAATTCTCCTTTAATACCAACACTTCCATCATTGGAGTCATCAATAAGTGAATTAACTACAGATGTATCTTCTATATTTGCAGATGATCAGTATTATTACATTACAAGTTCTGGTTTCCCATCACATAAAATTTTAGATGGATCTACAGTAAACGAAGAGTTATTAGATCAGAAGTTACTTCGTATTATTAGAAAGAAGGCTACAAGAACAACTGAAAAATATGCAACATCTAGAAGAGATAATGGTATCCTTTTAAATGGTATTCCTGTTTACAGTTATAAAGATTATGATAGTGTTCGTTATGGTAAATTAGAGCAGATTAAAGTAAACACTCAAGGAAGAGGATATACTTCACCACCATTTGTTTTAATAGATCAAGTTCCTAATAAAGCTAGAGCAGTTCTTGCTGGTGAAGTTGTTGAGAGTATTATTGTAGATACTAAAGATATTTTCCCAAGAACACCTGATATTACAATTACTTCTGGTAGAGGTGCAGTTGTTAGAGGAATTGTTACTGGTGGTAAAGTAACGAGTTTATCTATTGATAATCCAGGTGAATATTATTCTTCACCTCCACTTGTTAGAATTAGAGATAATGCTGGTAGAGGAAGATTTGCAACTTATAATTCAGTAGTAAACACTGATGGTAATATCACTGGATTTGAAAAAATTGACGAAGGTAATTTCTATAACCAAAATACTATTATTGTAGATATTATTCCTGTTGGTGAAGAAGCTAGTGGTATTCCTTTACTTAAAGAATGGAATTATAACAGATACACAAAATTAGAAAATGAACTTGATACTGAGAATGGTTATATTTTCCAGAATTATAACAATGCTTTAGAATATGGTTATGGTTATATTGCTAATCCTAAATCTTTAAGAGTAAGTCTTAATGACAATATAAGTGGTACTGGATCTGAACCATCAACTAAAACACATTCTCCTATTATAGGATTTGCGTATGATGGTAACCCTATATATGGTGCTTTTGGTTATGATAACCCACTAGATGCATCAACTGCTATTACTAGAATGACTTCTAGTTATTCTTTAAATGCAGCACGTGCTGAAGGACCTACCGTTAATGAATATCCATTAGGTACATTCAATAATGATTATACCTATACTCATAAATCTGGTACTCTAGATGAAAACAATGGACGATTTTGTGTTACCCCAGAATTTCCAGAGGGAACTTATGCTTATTTCATTACTATTGATAGTAATCAAGTACCGCAATACCCCTATATTATAGGTGAAAATTATTACTCTTTACCTGTAGACAGTAATTATAATTCTAATATTAATCAGGATGATATTCCAAAGAATTCTAAGAAGTATTATGTTCCTGGAATGCAAGGTAATGGAGAAGGTCTTGTAGCTTCTATTGCTGAAGTAAGATCTGGAACAGTTGATTCAATAGATGTTATTAATACATCTAATAATTTCTCTATTAATTCACAGATATATTTTAATAATGATGGTACAGAGGGATCTGAAGCAGAATCTATAATATCTTCTGTTAAAGGTAAGGGTGTTAGTTATCTACATTCAAGAGAGAATAAAGTTGTTAAGTTAACAACAATACAAAGTGCATATCTATTTGCTGATGATACTTTAACTCAACCATCTTCTGGTGCTTATGGAGAGATTGTTGGTACAGTAAAGAATGATAGTACAGTTGTACTAAAGAATGTAGTTGGTACATTTGATAACACTGGTACTTTCTCTGCTGCAATCAAAACATTTACAGTTTTATTAGATCAAAGAAGTTCATATACTAAAGGTGCAACATTAAGTCTTACTGATGGTGTTAATGCACCTATTGCAACTGCTGAAGTATTAGAAGGTACAACCTCTCAAAACGTAGTCCAGATCAAGGTTCTCACGGGTACATGGATTGTTGATGATACATATTTCTTACAATCTGATGATTTGTTTAATACTTCTGGAACAAGGATTGTTAGATTAACATCAATGAGTGATGGGTTAGAACCATTTGAAGTTAATCAAAGTGTTGCACTTGTAGAGACTACATCACCACATGGTTTAGGTATTGGTGATAACATTGAAATTGATATCAATCCAAATCATACTACTAAAGTAAAAACATATTATTTAAGGAAGAGATTATACCAAGAAGCTACATTAATTCCACCTGAGAATAAGACTAATATTAATTTTACAGGTATTGGTAAGTTTTCAATACTTAATGGTGGTGCAGATTACACTGCTGGCACATATACTACAGTTTCATTAACAGGTGGATCTGGTAGTGGTGCAACTGCTACTTTCATTGTATCTGATGCAGGTATTGTATCAAATGTTACAATACAGAATGCTGGTACTGGATATAAGAGAGGAGACTATGTATCTGTTGCAGATGAAGATCTAGTAAGATCTGGTGCTTCTCAATCTACAGCAAGATTTACTTTATATGTTGATCATGCTGGAATCTCTGCTGGTGCTACAAAGCTAGTAGTAGACAGTGCTCTTGGATTTGCTGATAATGATTATATCAAGATTGGTGATGAGATTTTAAAAATTGTTTCTATTAACAATAATGATATTAGTGTAACTAGAGGTCAACAAGGAACAGATGATGTAGATCATTTTGATGGTCAGGAAGTAGTTCTTTATGAGTCAAGATATAACTTTACTACCAATTTTGAAATATTCAATACAGCAACAACTGGTTATGTTCAATCATATGATCCTGTTACACAAAAGATTACTATTGTATATGATTATGGTACTCTTAGTTCAACTGCAGATAAGGTTGTATTAAGTTCTAGTTTCTTTGATGCCAGTGAACCAAAGAGATTGGTTTCTATTAAGTCTGCTGGAGATGTAAATTATAAATTTGAATTTTCAGATGATAATGTATCATTTGTGTCTAATCCTAATATAGGATTACAAGAATACTATAAGTATAAGTTTGATACGTCTCATTCTAGTCTCACTGGGACTTACTTTGATATTAGTCCAAGTAATAACTATAATTTAGTTACTGTTGAGAAAACAGAGTCTACTATATTACCTGGTAATAATGGAGCATATACAGATGTAATATTTGGATTTGGTTCTAGATTAGAAACAAATTTATTAACCACTAAAGTAGGTACTGACTTTACAAATTTCTATTACTTTGATAGGAAGAATGTAGTTGGTTCTGATAATTCATATTTCAGTATTATAAAAGATCCACTTCAAGGTACAAAGATTCTTAATTATGTTACCCCAAATCGTTTTGTTTATGATGTTCCTAGTCAGCCTCTTTGGGATGGTTCTGGATCCATTTCTTATACTACTACTGGCCAGTTCGCTATCGGTGAGATTAACACAGTAGATATTATAAACTTAGGACTTAATTATAAAAAGGTTCCTATTATTAGAGGTGTAGATCCAAGTACAGATTATAGAGCTTCTGCTACTGTATCATTTGATACAAATTCTAATATTATAACTGGTGTTGAAATAGTTGAGAAAGGATCTAATTATTCTAAACCAAAAGTTATCATTACTGATGGTGATGGTTCTGATGCTGAATTTGATATTGTAGTAAGAAATGGTGAGATATTCTCTATTGTAGTTTCTAATCCTGGTAAAGGATATACGTATACTCCTACAATTAGAATTATAGAAAGTGATGTTCAAGCTTATGTTTCTAGTTCTACAATCGGAATTCCTCAAAGTGTTAATATCATACAGAATGGTGGTGGATACCATAAAGATAAAACAGTAGCATCTAGTTATTCTTCAAGCTATGTTTTAGGTGTTCAAGGAACAGGTCTAGTATTATCTTTAAAAAATCCATCACAATTAGCTGGACAAAGATATTGGAATACTCCAACTTACATTGGTCCTTTTACTGTAGGTGAAGAGGTTACTCAAAAACATATTGATGATGCCACTGGTGTAGAAATTATAGATGCAAAAGGTATAGTTGGTGAATGGGATGGTGAGACTTTAATTATCTCAGAAGTTACTTTTGGAGAATTTTTATATAAACCAGATGATCCATTCTATGATGGTGGTAATTATGAGATATATGGTAATGGTACAACAACTAGTCCAGGCGGTCCTTCGGGTAATCCTGCTACATATACAAATCGTGCAATAATAACTTCAACACCTATAGATGGTGGTACCAATATACCAGAGTATCAAAAAGGTGAGACAGTAGTTCAAACCATTGATGGTGTAGAAGTTCTTAGAGCAAAGGTAGTAGAATATAGAAAGGGTTCTAACCTTCTTAAAATAGGAGAGATAGATGGTACTATTAGAGAGAATGTTTTAATACGAAGTACATTAAGAAGTAATGTAGTATCAACAGTAAAAACTATATTTGTTACTACATTTGCAGAAGAGATTACTAGTTTCTATGATAACTTAGGTTATTATAATTCTGATAAAGGACGTTTAGGTGTATCTAATCAGAAACTATTAGATAGTGATTTCTATCAAGATTATTCATATGTTATTAAATCTAAAACTCCTATTGAACAATGGAGAGATTTAATAAAGTCTACTACTCATCCAGCTGGATTTAAACTATTTGGACAAGTAGATATTGAAACTGATGCTGCAGCATCAATGCCAGAGGAACTTCCAAAGGCATCTCATTTCAGTGTTATACAACTTTGGGATCCTGCAAAGAATACTATTACTGTTGAGAATACAACTCATGTAATAACTCAAACTACACAAAAGATAGAAAACACTAGAATTCGTAAGGGTGTTGGATCAGCATCTAATAGTGAATTCTTATTCAATGAGAATCGTGCTTTTGAGTTTACTATTAATGGTACATTTGATGGTTACTATGATGCTGATGGTAAATTACAAGGAACAACACAATTCCAAATTCTTAATGATCAGGGAACACCATTTACACCTGCATCAGCTAAAGGAATTATAGTTACTCTTGATGGTGTTATTCAAGAACCTGAAGTTGCTTATACTATTAGTGGTGATCAGATTACATTTGCTAATCCTCCATTAGGAGCAGGAAATAAAAATGGTATTGCTTATAAAGGAGTTACTTTCTACGGTAAGATATTCCAGTTTAAAGATAATCAATATAATACAAAATACTTAAAGAAAATTAGAAATATTTTCCAACGTAATGGAAGATGGATTGATGCTGCAAATCAAATTGAAAGGAATGCAGAGTTTATTATTAATGAAACTATTGGTTATGGTAAAGAGACTCATACATCATTAGATTGGGCAACCAAACAAGATGATTATGAAGCAAATTTAAGAGCAATCTTAGATGCTTATCAACATGATATTAGATTTGGTGGTAATGTTAAGATTATTGATTATTCTGATATTTTTAATAGTGATGATGATTATTTGTATATTCAAAACAACAAAACAAAAACAAATGATGTCTTTAGTTATGCAACTAGACTAGCAAAGCTTGCTATTAGAAATTGGGATTATACTGATGAGGCTGTTCTATATTTTGGTGGATCTAATACAGTAACAGTTAGTGATACTAGCAATCTTGCTGTTGGTATGTTTATAACTTCTGGTACTGCATTTACTTCAGGAACTAAAATCATATCAATTGATTCACCTACTCAGGTTACTTTATCTAATGTTGCATTAGCAAATTCAAGTCAATCTGGTGGTGCACCTGTAGGAGAAACTAGTATATCTGGTACTGATGTTGCAACTGGAAGTAACCCAACTAGCACTGCTATAGTAGCACCAGGTAATAGTTTCCAAGTAGCTGTTGGTGCTACTTATACAGTTCCAACTTCATTTACTGGTACTGGGCAAGCAACATTCTCTTGGAGTGGTGTGCAAAGAGGAAAGTTCTATAAGGGAGGTCAACTTATTGCACTTAATAGAGCATATATTCTTTCTACATCATTAAACTGGGCACAAACAACATACCCATCACTTAATTGGGGTGCTTCATCTACTAAGTGTGAGAGAGATCTAGGAATAATTCTTGATGCTTATGTTTATCATCTTCAATTTGGTGGTAATGAAAAAATTGTTGAAGCTGCTCAACTTTATTATACAAAGGATGATTATCCAGATTCAGAAAAGGTAAGTTACATTACTGATCAGTTAACAGAAACACTTGCTGTATTTTCTTATGCTAAGGATTTAATGATTCAAGCAATGAGAAATCAGTTACCAACAACTGATCCTGATGTTATTGTTGATAGTGAAAGTCCAGCATGTGTTGAAGTTGAAAGTACACTTAATACATTCAATGGAATTCTTAATACAATCCTTACTGAAGGTAAAGGTTTAGTACAGAAGGTATCTCAAGATCCTAATAAGAGAGGTAATTGGACTCCTACATTAACATATTCAAATTATAATATTATTCATGATCCACTATTAACAGGACAAGAATGTAATAATGTTATATCTGCAATTGATTCTCTTTATGAGAATTTAAGTGATAATATTTTAGAGAAATCTGTAACTAGAACATTACCAGATTTTGTTGATGGTGAGTCTAAAGAATTTGAATTATATTGGGATGATAATACTGCAGTTGATACTGATAAGGATGAAGATCTATTCTTAACAATTAATGCTGTACTTCAACGTCCTAAGTATACAGAATCATATCCATTATTTGATTCTTATTTAATAGATAGGACGGTCATTCCTAACAAAATTAAATTTGATGTTGCTCCTATTTGGGATCAAGATTTTGGAGCTAAGACAGTTGGTGAACCGACTGCAGTTGAAAAAGTAGTTGGTATTGGTGTTGGTAATTATAAGAGACTTACTATTGACTATAATTTAGTTGATGGTGTTAGAAACGGTCCTTTCTTAATTTTAGACGTAGAAGATAATACAGTACAAAGTATTGAATCTGAAGACAGCATGTATGTCTTCTTAGATGGTGTACTTCAAAGAAAAGGATATTCATACACAGTTTCTGGTCCTAACATTACTTTCAATGTTCCTATCTTGAAAGAGATGAAGGTTGACATTAGATATCTCTATGGTAGAGATGTCGGTCAAATTCTTAACATCTTTGATTATGCTCCAGATACATATTTTGCTAAAGCTAGATTTACATTTACTGGTCAAACAGGTGCATTAGATGATTACTTTAAGTATGCTTGGATGGGTGATAAGATTGGTAGTCCTATTCATGTATGGCAACCAATGGCAGATGGTACTATCAATATAATTGGTGAAATATCAAATCCATTTAGATCTGGAAATAATGTTGGATATGATTTGAAATGTCAGAATACTGTAATTGAATCTGGTAGACCTTTTGTATTTGCTGTTAAAGGAGCATATGACAGAACATATACCTTTAGCACTGAAAATATTAGTAATGAATTATTAGATTTCCAATTAGATTCTGTAGGAAGAAAGATATTAACCGATGATAATTCTTTATGGTTTGGTACTTTCTTAGGTAAAACACATAAGTATCCATTTGCATATCTTGCTAATAATGACAAGATAAGAATAGAAGGTGAAGAAGGATTTAGAAGAATTAAAACACTACCTAATGAAGCTACAAGTAAGGATGGTAGAGATAAAGAGACATTAACCGATGATATTTACGGTGTTGTCTCAGTTGAGACTTATACTGGAATCACGAGAGGAGAGGGTCTCTCAGTAGTTGCCACTATTGAGAATGGATCTATTACCAAATTAACATGGAACCAACGTAGTTATGATCCATTAACTCAACCAACTGCATATCAATATGAAACACCTCCAATATTGGAGTTTATTCCTGTTGATGGTAATGGTGGTGGTGCTAGTGCAAATGTACTAGTCAACAAAGGTCAAGTTATTAGTGTTGATCTACTCAATGGTGGTTATGGATATTCCGCAGCTCCAAAAGTAATTGTATCTAGAAGATATGATATTTTATCTGAAAGAGACATTGGTGTATCTTTAATCTATATTGGAGTTAACCCTGATGTTAATATCAGTGGAATGTCAGCAATTTCAACAGTTAATGTTCTTGCTAATCAAGTTGCAGGTGTTGATTCAATCAGTTCTGTTCCTATTAATAGTCCAGCAGATGCAGACCGTCATATTCATGACATAATTCAAACTGGTAAACCTAATGTAATTGCTGCTGATTCTGATGGCACTATGCCAACTGATGATGTACAACAACCTCCATCTGAGGGTGCTCAAATTGTTTATATTGAACCTGAACCTGTTAAGTATGAAGGAGAAGGTGGTGTATTAAAACTTCAGGATTCTGAAACTGTTCTTAAAGCTGAAGTACAGGATATTGTATCTCTCAACTCTATTCAAACAATGAGTAGACAAATAGTTGAGTATATTAATATTGAGATTGAAAACAATTCATTAGATAATGTTAATTACTTTGAGACTGCAGCATTACTTGATGTTGATCTACAAGTTAATGAGCATGTAGCATACATTGCTGATACAACCAAGTTTGATGGTTATGGATTATTGATGATTGGTAATGAGGTTGTTAAGTATCATGGTAAATTAGAAGATAGATTCTTAAGACTTCTTAGAGGTCAGCAAAATACAACTCCTCAAACATGGCCTGCAGGTACATACCTCAGACAGATTCCTGAGATTACAGTTGCATTTGGTGGTGTAGTAACAATTGACTCTGAAAGCGATGTTACTATGGTAAGTGCATCAGCTTCTGCTGGTGGTATTGAAAGGAAGACTCATAGACAAATTGAAACTCCTGCTGATTTCTCTGTAACAAGAGAAGCAACTGAAGTTGTTATTATTCCACCTCCAAGTGGTGTTATTGATGGATATGAAGAAACAGTATATCTTACTGATCCTATTATTCAAAGAAGTGGTAATGCTGTTGATGTCATTGATGTTGCAGATAGATATTATGTTGATAAGAGAGATGGATCTCAAGTAGAAATTATTAACGCAGTATTTGGAATATCATCAGAGTATATTGGTCAATATACTAAGACTAATGCAGGACATACCATATCATTCTTTGATGGTATATTTGATGATGGTACTGCTAAGGTTTCTGGATTGAGTATAGGATTGATGGATCAATACTTCCCAACTATAACTATTGCTGACTTTACTGAGAGAGCAGATTCTAGTTATAGTCTTGCTGGAGAGAAGTTTAACTTAGTTCCTCCATCTATTCAAAACCCAGTTGCATTCTCATCAAGTGCTTCTGGTACTATTGGTGGTTCTGTAGTTGTAGCAACAACTGCATACTTTGCTGATGAAGGATATCTATTACACGATAGTTTCGGTTCACTCAGCGTTATAAAATATACAGGAAAGACAGCGACACAGTTTACTGGATGTACTGTAGAAAGCGGAAGTACAAGCATTGAAAACAATGCGACTATCATTCCGTATCAAATTAGCTAAATATTGCTATAAATATAAATAACTCAGGCACAAACTACAAATCGTCGGAACAGAAAAACAATGGCTGCTATTATCTCTGATAAGTTTAGGATCTTTAATGCTAAACAATTTTTAGAATCTCTCACAGAAGGTCCCAATGACACTAGTGCAGAGCGATCTAGAATGTACTTCTTTGTGGGAAGACCACAACCATGGAAAGCATATTTGGAAGTATATTCCAAAAACTCAACGGCTTTTGTAGTTGGTAACGAAGTGTATGTTGGAACGTATGGTTCCACTACTTTCCGTGCCACAGTTGCTGCAGTTTATGATAGTGCCCTCCTTTTGACCGACGTTTTTGGCAGCAACGGTATAAATTCCGCACCAGCTCTTGGTTCAGACCTTAAAGGTAGAACTGGAGGTGCTGGTGGATCCGACACAGGTGCTGAAGCAAAGTCTGGTGTATATCGCTACGCTACAGAGGATGTTCCACCTCTACCACTAGACAACCAAAGAGAAAAGATTAATCTATATGACGAATTGATTGCTGCCAAGCGTATTACTAATTCATTTGCACGTACTGTAATTCGTCGTTATAACTGGGACTTAGTTGCTAACCCTAAGTTTGACAGTTGGAAACCTGACTATTCTGCTACACCAGGTGGCGGTGGTCAAATAGGTAAACAGTCAGCATCTGGTGCAAATAGTATTGCTGATTCTAAGTTCTATGTAATGAACTCTGCATACGAAGTATTCAAGTGTCTTTATAATGGAGAGGATCCTTCTAACACAACTGGACAAAACGCTACTGAAGAACCAACTACTGCAGGTGGTAACTATGCTTCTGCTACAGGTCTTTATACAGAGACAACTGGTGCTAAGTATATTTGGAAGTATATGTACACCATCCCAACTGATGATGTATTGAAGTTCCTTTCTTCAGACTTTATGCCAATCGTTCTTCCAGCTAACGCTTCTAGAACTGCTGTTACTGGTGCTGCTGTTGCTGGTGCTGTTGATGTTGCTTTGATTGAAGATGCTGGTGCAAACCTTCCTGCTTCTCAAACTCTATACACTGCAGTTCAAGGAGATGGTACAGGCGGTAAAGTTAAGTTTGTAACTAATGGTGCTGGTAATATTACATCTGCTGAGATAGAAGCTCGTGGATCAGGTTATACATATGCTAATGTTCTTTTAGGTAATGGTAACTTATTCTCTAACTCAGGATTGTCAAGTGCTGTAACAACTGGTGGTTCTGCAACTGGTTCAATTGAAATTGTTCTACCTCCTGAAGGTGGTCATGGTGCAGATCATGAGACAGAATTGAATGGTAAGCGTGTTATGACAAACATTCGTCTAACATATGCTGAAGGTTCTGGAGACTTCCCTGTAGATAACGACTTCCGTAGAATTGGTATTATTGCTGATCCATATAACTATGGTACAACAACATTTGCAACTGCTGATACATTATCTGGATTGAAAGCAGTTAAGATAAGTGGTGCAACCGCAGACTTTAGTGTTGATGAAAAGATTACACAAACCGTAACTGGTGGTACTGCAGAAGGTACAGTTGTATCATGGACATTAGATAGTGGTTCAACAACTGCTGGTGTTCTTAAGTACATCCAAACAAATGATGCTCATACCGATCAAGGTGTTGTAAGAGCTTTTGAAAGTAATGGATCTAACGCTATTACTGGTGAAGCTTCTGCTGCTTCTGGTACAGTAAATACAAGTTATGGTAGTGCACTTTTAGGTGTTACATTCGCAAGTGGTCTTGCTACTCCTGAGATTGAGAACAACTCTGGAAACGTAATATACGTTGAGAATAGAAGACTAATTACTCGTGCTCCTGACCAAATTGAAGACATTAAGTTAGTTATTGAGTTCTAACACCCTCGCATCTCTGCTAAATACTCCTGAGAGAATACTAGTATAACTGGTGGAGTAGAGATGCCTCAGAAGACCAACCTGAATGTAAGCCCTTATTACGAGGATTTTGATGCGAATAAGAATTTTTATAAAATTCTATTTCGTCCAGGATACTCTATTCAAACAAGAGAGTTAACACAATTACAATCTATTCTACAGAACCAAGTAGAAAGTTTTGGTAAGTATGCCTTTAAACAAGGTGAACTTGTCATACCTGGTGAAGTAGGATTAAATACGAAAT
>Ga0208277_1000516_pt1 | contig 22635 bp, 18 predicted proteins | sample ETNtaG_5_FD_185782 | JGI IMG/M metagenome (GOLD analysis project Ga0208277, IMG submission 185782) | Marine microbial and viral communities from oxygen minimum zone, Eastern Pacific Ocean - ETNP201406SV205 (SPAdes) (version 2) | ecosystem: Environmental > Aquatic > Marine > Oceanic ...
GATGGAGACATTGACTGGCGCCATGGGTTAACGCAACCATTTGAAACGCTTCGAGAATGATCGATGATGAGTTCTGTATTGAATTGTCGCTGAACTCCGAGTCCTTGACATGTTTTGCAGGCACCAAGCGGGGAGTTGAATGAAAAGACGCGCGGCGAGAGTTCCGGCATGAAGGCCCCGTGTTCGGCACATGCAAAGTCCTCCGACCAAGCGATGGTCTGTCCGGCTTCCGTCTCCATTGAGTTTGAATTGTCACTCAATTCCTCGGGATTTTTAGGTGCCTCAAGGCTCTCTACGGCCAGCGTCCCTCCGCCCAAGCGGAGTGCGGATTCAACCGCTTCAGTCAACCGTTGCTTGCGGTCTTTTGTGCAACGAAGGCGGTCGATCCTTACATCGATATCGTGACGGAAGTTTTTGTCAAGTGTCGGAGCTGATTCAAACTCCGTTTCGTGGCCGTTGACCCTTCCATGGAGGTATCCTTGCTCAACAAGTTGTTTGAATAAATCTGCGTGCGTTCCTTTTCTCGCCCTAACTGCAGGACTCCATATTGCCACAGCATGCCCTTCCATACGCCAAAAAATGTCGTCAACAATTTCCTGGACGGTCCGGCGTGCAACTTCTTTTCCACATTTTGGACAGTGGGGTTTACCGATGCGAGCCCATAAAAGTCTGAAATAATCTTGAATTTCGGTCACGGTGGCAACCGTTGACCTTGGGTTGTGACTTCCTTGTTTTTGGTCGATTGAAATTGCGGGTGAAAGCCCTTCAATTGTATCACAGTCGGCTTTCTTCATCTGTCCGATAAACTGACGGGCATAAGAGGAGAGGCTCTCCACATAACGGCGCTGGCCCTCTGCGTAAAGCGTATCAAATGCAAGGCTGGATTTTCCAGATCCAGATACGCCTGAAATGACGACGAATTGGCCCTTTGGAAGGTTGACCGAGACGTCTTTGAGGTTGTGGGTTCGCGCCCCGCGAACCTCAATCCAACCTTCATCTCCTGGTTGTGACATGCCCCCCCTCTCCTTTACGGGGTAGTCAACAGTTCTTCAAGTCCTGCTTTTTTACACCCGGAGAATCTTGGGGCTTCGGGATTCAAATGACATTAAAGAGTGGATGGATTGTTTTTTGGAAGAAAGGTGGTGGGTGAAGGGGCTTCAAAACGAACGGGGTCGTCGGTTCCCGGATGTAAGAATTCCAAGGCATGGGCGTGAAGCATGACGCGCCGATGGGGGTTGGATTGGGCGCCATGCAATGTATCTCCAACGATTGGTGTTTGAAGAAATTGCATGGCCATGCGAATTTGATGCCGTCGGCCGGTTTCAATTTCTACTTCCATCAAAGCATGGTCTTCTGTTCGCTCTACAATATGATAATGGGAAATCGCTTCCTTTCCCTTCGGATGCTTTGAGTTAACGGCTTTGACATTGAGAAATTTATCTTCCATAAGCCATGTATTCACCGTGCCTGCATCGTTTTCGGGAATGCCTTCAACCAAGGCGAGATAAATCCGATGAACTTGTCGTTGGGTGAATTGTTCTTGGAGGTACGTCTTAGCTGCCCTATTCTTTGCTAAAACCATGACTCCAGAGGTCTCTTTGTCAAGCCGGTGTACGATGAAGCACCACGCCTTGGGATTTGAAAATTTGAGATAATCCACGCCCCGTGAATGAAGGGTGTCGGCCTCCAAACGGTCGGTTGCAACTGAAAGAAGGTGGGGGGGTTTGTTAACAACAAGGAGGTCGTCATCTTCAAAGAGAATCTCGATATCAATGGGGTTCTTAACGGTCGGTGGTGGTGTTTTGTCAAATGCTTCTGGGCGATCCAAAACCGTGACCTTTGACCCAGAATCTACAAGGTGCTTTGCTCTATGTTCAACTTCTCCATCAACAGTAATTCTACCTTGAGTGAGCATCTTGCGCAGCTTAGAGCCGCTTGATGAAGGATACAAAGAACGTAACACATCAAGGAGCGGGGTTGGTTCATTCACATCAACATTCACAGTTCCACCTCACAAAACCAACACATCGATTGATTGTCCAATCTCGCCCGATTGGCCCGGTTGTAGTAAGGTCAATCCATCTGCACTTGCAAGACTCTCGAGATTTCCTGAACCTTGGTGGCGCGGTTGGTAGGCCTCTACGCCTTGGTCCGAGAAATGAAGTTGAACTCGTCGTAGAGTGACGCAATCTTGAGTGGATTTGACGCGGTCTCGTAAAATTGCTTTCAAGCGTAATTCGGCTGGTTCCGATGTATGAAAACAATGGCGGAGGTACGGTGCAACAAGCATTCGGAATACAACATGGCTGGATACGGGGTTTCCTGGAAGGCCGAACAAAGGTGTTTCGTTCCATAGGCCAAATAATGGTGGGGAGCCGGGTCGTATTTTCATTCTCCAAAAGTGTAATTCTCCTTCTTCCTCCATGATTTTTCTTACAAAATCATACTCCCCCATGGAAACGCCTCCAGAGGTTAGGATCATGTCGCATTCGCCTGAAGCCTGTGTGAGCGTTTCACGTAATGCGTCCATTGTATCATTGACCGCTTCATAGCGATGGGGTTCATGTCCCATCCAGCGAACCAATCCTGAGAGTCCATATGAATTGGATTCGTATATCTCTCCTCGTTGGAGTTCATTTCCGGGTTGTTTCAATTCATCGCCTGTTGAAACAATGGCGATGCGGAGGGGTTGGAAGACGGGGACTGTTGGGTGTCCCATCGTAGCACACAATCCAACTCTCGAGGGGGTGAGTTTTGTCCCCTTCACGAGTGCAACGCTTTCTTTCTTGAGGTTCTCCCCTTGCTTGCGAACGAAATGGGGTTTTGGTGCCTCAAGAAATGTGACGGTGTTGAGGTTGTTATCCAATGTACATTTTTCAATCTGGAGAATTGAATCTGCTCCTTTGGGAAGAGGTGCTCCCGTCATAATCCTGTAGGCTTTGTTATGTTCAAGAACTCGTTCTTCGCCTTCGGGTGCCGCGGCTACGATGCCTTGTATTGGTAGGGTGAGAGGGTATGTCGCCTGGGGGTTATATTTGCAAGCGAATCCATCCATGCTGGAATTGTCAAAAGGTGGGTCGTCCACTCTACTTACCAAATCAATTGCAAGAGTGCGCCCATGACATCGGTCCAATTCTACTTCTTCCTGATGAAGGGATATCGGTGTTCGTTTGACGATTTCAAGCGCTTCTTGAACGGTAATGAAATACGGAACATCCTCCATATATCGCTCCACTCGTTGCTCATGTTTGAGGATGTGGGTAAACGGTAGAATGATGGTGGGGGTTTCAATCCACGAACATGGTTGATGGGGGGGCGGTCCGAGAAGCCATCTTAACAACCCTGCTAACCAGCGGCACTGCAACGGTATTTGCAACGTTGATTGGGGTTCCGCTTGGAGCGTGGTGTTCGACAAAGTCTTCGCGGTTTTTTGAGAAGTTACAAGTGATGATTACGGCACTTTATGGGCTACCGCCCGTCGTGGTAGGTGTTTTTGTCTACGCATTGTTTTCAAAGTCTGGTTCACTTGGCTCGCTGGATTTATTGTTCACGGTTGAAGCCATGATCTTCGCACAAGTCTGCCTGATTTTACCTCTTATTTGGGGAGGTTCTTGGTCTGCATTTGACAAAACGGCAAAACGCTACAGTGACACTTTCAATACGCTTGGAGCGACCCCGAAACAACGATTGTCGTTGGAAATTGGTTTGGCTCGAAATGGAGTTTATCATGCCATTGTCATCGGCTTTGGGCGAGCAATTGCTGAAGTTGGAGCCGTTATTATGGTGGGGGGAAATATCGCTGGAAAGACGAGGGTGATGACGACGAGTATTGTGCTTGAAACCTCGAAGGGGAACATGGACCAGGCTGCACTTCTCGGTGGTTTGCTTCTGCTGTTTTCCCTAACTGTGGTTGGAATCGCATCGTTGGTTCAACGTCCAACTGCTCGAAATATCCCTTCACTGAGAGGTGATACTCCTCCATCCTTGCACCCATATGATGGGCCGAGTGAACGATTGGTTTCGGTCGTAAAAGGTCAAACCGAAATTCTAGAACCAACATGTATTGAGTTGCAGGCTGGAACGATTACTGTTGTCTTGGGTGAATCTGGTTCCGGAAAAACATCGTTGTTACGAGCTCTTGCGGGGTTGGAGGGGTCGCCAACAAAATGTGGGCATCATGAATGTGTTTATGTTCCTCAAAAACCGCTCCCATTAACCACTTCAATCGGAAGAGAATTGAATCTAGCGTCACATCTTTCTGAAAAAGTGGAGGTTGCAAGCCAATATTTTTCAAATATATTTTCACTCAAGCATGAGGTTGCTCATGCACCAGAGTTGCTTTCGGGTGGGGAGTTGCAACGCTTGATTCTCTCACGCCAACTCGGATTTGCACCCAAACTTCTGCTTCTGGATGAATGTACAGCAAACTTGGGTTCGGCTCACGTTAAAGCGATTGAAGAAGAATTATTACGTCACAAAAATGAAGGTGTTTGTATTGTATTAGCAACCCATAATGTCCTTCAAGCAAAACGTTTGGGTGATTCGTTGATTATCTTGAGTGGGGGGCGGCGGATAGAGGAAGACAGTCCAGAAGCCCGATCTCTTTTGGCGGGTGAATGGTCGGGTTAATCGAGTTCATTGATTGGATAGAATACAGATTCTTGGTTGATGGTATAATTGTCAATGATCAGTTGCCCATCGGTGAGAAGATAATCCAGGAAATCGTTGCTGGCTGTTTCATCCATTTCAGATACCAAGAGAAAGGAGTAGGGGTTGAAGAGTATTTGGTCGGAAAATTCAGTTCGCTCAAGACTTGTTTGGTCGGCAAAATTCAAGGCTGTGCCGCGGTCAGAAAGTGTGGCGCATGACTTCTCGTCTGCCATGTTAATGGCCGCCCCCATGCCTTGACCTATGGAGTAATACCAATCTCCTTCTGGCCGGTAGCCATTTGCGTCTTCAACCATCGAGAGATTTTTGGTTTGGTTAAGGTGCCTCCATATGCTCTGTTCTTTGTGGTGTGTTCCTGAAAAATCTCCTCTTGAGATAAAGCATGTTTCGTTTTCATAAATTGACTCAAATGCATCGAAGATAGAAGTTGATTCGGTGTTTGGAGAAAGCAATACAAATCGATTCCAGGTGATTGTTGTCCTGTTGTAACCGTGGCCTTGATCGACAAAGGTTGCTTCCAATTCTGGTGCGTGGACAATGAGGGCGTCCACATCCTTATTTTCACCCAAGACAAGTGCTGCTCCTGTGCCTACTGAAACATATTCAACAGTGAATGAAGATGATGACTCATAATCTTCAATGAGTATGTCCAAAAGTCCTGAGTCTCGCATTGAAGTTGTTGTAGCAAGTCGTAAGGTCGTCTTATCATCATCTTCTGAAGCCAAACATCCCGAGAAAAGAGATGTAAGAAGTAAGAGGGTAAGAAAAAGAGGCTTGTGCCTCATCTTAATCGAACTTCATTACATTGCCGCATTCTGGATAGCTGCAGGTAACGCTGTATTTCGAGCGTTTTGGTTTGGGAATTTTAAGCATTGAACCGCACGAGTCGCATTGAATTTTGAGAGTTTCAGGTGCTTGGGGTGCGGTTGGCTCTCCCAATGTTCGCCCTACATCTTGTGACCAGCCCAATGAATCGGAATACTTGTCTGCTTTCACATTCAGTTTCTTTTGCTTCAAAGAAAGACGCATCTTGCGCTTGCGCTTCCCCTTCTTTTTTCCTGGTGGAGTCTTTGCCGCCATGGGTATCATACACCGCTGAGCGTTGATGTATTCAATGACTTCGGCTTAATTCTTCATAATATATGGTTAGAAACTCCGTTCACTGGTTGGTGAACTGTGTGTCCTTGTTGTTCGAGGGCCTTGACCAAAGGTGGCCGGGCGTGGTCCGGATCGGTGTGATAGACAACAACATGTTTTGCTTCACAATCTTTGGCGAAATCTATGATTTCTTGATGGCCGGCGTGAGTGGAGAAAGAGAATTGTTTCCATTCTAAATCGATCTCTGCTGGCCTGCCGTATATTTCTATCCGGCCTGTATCCATCAGCGAACGTCCACCAGTATCTTTGGCTTGATATCCGGTGAAGAAGATTGCATTTCTAGGATCCTCGCGAAGTCGATTGAGGTACCACAAAGCCGGTCCTCCAGAAAGCATTCCCGACGTACTAACAATGACATCTGCAGCCAATGCTTTCTTTTTGTCAGACTTGCTTCCAACTCGCTTCACCCATCGCCATGCTCGTTCTAATTCGTTGGAATCTCGTAGAAAATTCCCGTGTTCTAAATGAATTTTAGCCACGCGTTTTCCCATTCCATCAACATGAACGTCAAGATGAGGAAGATGACGATGAAGGAGCATAACAACATCTTGAGTTCTGCCGTTTGCAAAGGCAGGAATAAGTACAGTCCCCCCTCGCTGAACCACTTCATTCACCGATTGAATAAACCGTTGAACTTCTTCATCGGCTGGTGGATGTTCTCGACCTCCATAGGTGCCTTCAACAAAGAGAATATCGGTTTTTATTGGTTCAGCTCCCTGAACAAGAGGGGAATCTCGTGTATCAAAATCACCCGTGAGTAAGATTTTGTGTGAAGGAGTTTCAATCTCAAGCATAGCTGCACCAGGTATGTGACCTGCCCTTCGAAGGGTTAGTGTCCAAGAATGATGTTTCCATGGTTCATTAAATTCATGAACATGCCAAGAAGCCAAAGCAGTATCAATATCACGTTTATCCCATGCTAATGGATATTTTTCAATCGAACTCACTTTGTAACAATCTCTCCACATCATGTCTGAGATATGGGCTGTAAGAGGGGTACCGTGAAGACGTGTTTGATGGTTAGCACACAACCATGGAGCCATTCCCAAGTGATCGATATGAGAATGAGTAATGATTGCATCATGAACAAGAGGTGCTTCTGAAGGATAGCGTGGAGGAGTTGTTGGGGCAAGGCCATAATCCAGTAAAAGTCGAACACCTTCATGATCTTCCAATACGATCCCAACATTTCCTACTTCATCACCACCTCCGAGGTAATGAAAGCGAAAACCGTCTTCTGGAGGATGTTCAGGATAACTTGTTGTTCGCCCTGGTGAGTAGAAGACCATGGTGGGCCCTTGAGGTCATTTTTGATAAGATGTAGGGAGGTACCCCTTTATTTCCTGTGGAGTTATTTTCAGGAATTTCAAGATCATTTTATCATTGATATTTACCACTATGTTGATTAACTTCTCGCGACCAATCTCAACGGGTTTTCTTCGTATTCGATTTCTCTCTTCTCTTTCTTCGTATTCGGGAGAACAATGAAAAGTATTCCAGTGGAAACAAGGGGGTGATGGTATAGGATATTGTTTTTCATGAAATATTCAATATTATGTAACCACTGGAAGACGAAGAGTCCTTGAATCAACCCCACTTCCACAGGTTATGGGACGAGAGACCGATAAGGAATTCTCCGTCCGTGAAGATCGTTGTTTCGGGTGCGGAGCTTGTATTGCATTATGTCCAGTGAATGTACTCACACTGAATGAACGTATGATCTATGTCGATGAACCAAATTGTACTCATTGTAAATTATGTATTCCATCCTGTCCAGTATTTGCATTAGAACTCGTTACAGTTGATTGATATGAATATAGGAATTGTTGGTGGTAGCCTACAAGGAATTTTGATTTCCTTATATCTTGCACCAGAACATAATGTAACGTTGTTTGAATTGGATGCAGAGATAGGCACTCCAGCCTGGCATCCAGGTTATATTATCGATACAACTCTTCTCGAACCGTTCCTAACTAAAGAACAACGTAGCTTTCTCTTGCTGAAAAAAAATCCTTCAGGTTGGGGAATGAGATGGGAATGGTTGATGAAACATTTCACCATTCTCGCAGCGCAAAAAGGTGTCCATCTACGAACACGAACTCGGATTTGTCAAACAACTCAAGATGGCGCGATAACGATCGTTGAAACATCGACAAACGAAACTTCCCAACCTACTGTATTTCCTTTTCACCACCTCATCAATACCCAAATTCCAACACAGAAACCTGGTGGTCTTCAACACACGATTGGAGAGGGCCATTGCATCGATTTTCCATTTCCTGAAACGGTACCATGGTTTGGCGGAATCATAAGTGCAAATCATCTCCCCCCTACCCTACCAAATTCACCCTCTCTTCTCCTGCATCGGGACGACAATCTTGTTGAATTATGGTGGAACAATATGAATTATTGGAAACCACCCAAAGGTTACCTTGAAGAAATGAGAACCAATTTACCTAACGATGTACTTCATACATCCTTTGATTCACTTCACAATCAAACCATTGAATTCATTGAAACGAGGCTTAGAACTGCACATTTAGTGTAGCCCCCAACACCACTTTGATAGGTGACGGTTACTCCGGAAGGTTTGCAGACATCTTGATGTTGAAGGGGAGGATGAAGAAATGGCAGCACATCCAATGGCCGAATTACGGAAGAAACTTCAAGAAAAAGGCCTTCTTGAGAAACCTACTGCTAAATCTTGGATGAAGATCATTTCACTTCTAACCGTCCTGGCATTCCTCTATACCGTCCACATTTACCTCCCGCTTAAGTGGGGACTTCTCCTCCTCCCTCTCACAGCTCTTTTCACGACTACAGTTGCTATGATTGGCCACGAAGGCGTTCATTCTTCAGCATGCAAATCAAAACTTGGAAATATATCTATTGCAGCTGTTGCATTCCCTCTTTTTTCTGGTCTTTCAATGGAGTATTGGCGCGAAAAGCACAACGTCAAACACCACTCTCAACCAAATGTCATCAACAAAGACCCCGACATCCATTCTTGGCCTCTTACTTTCTCAAAGGAAGAATACGATTCAAGCGGGCCAATTCGAAGGTTCTTTCAACGCTACATTCAAGCCTACTTTTTCTGGCCAATATCCCTTCTCGTTGGACATTTAATGCGGTGGGACGGAATAAAATACATTATTACTCGCCCGTTTAAGAAAAAGCGAAATCGTTTTTCAAAAATCTGGATGCTTGACACATCCCTTATCCTCGTCCATTTCTTCTTGTGGTTAGCCCTACCAATTCTTCTTGGACTATCCTGGCAAATAACCTTCGGGTTTTACATTCTTCTTTGGAGTTTTGTCGGAACATTCCTCACAGCCATTTTCATCGTTGGCCATGCAGGAAGGCCGATCGTCTCACAATATGATGAAAACTGGAGACTTCAGATTGAAACAGGACGACGTATCAAGATGAGCCGATTTGGCTCATTCTTCTTCGTTGGACTTGATTATCAAATTGAACACCATCTCCTCCCCGCCCTTTCCCACTTCAACCTCCCTACCGCAGCTCCAATTGTGAAAGAGTATGCGGAAGAACGAGGATGGGAGTATGAAGAAGTCGGGTTCTTTAGAGCATTATGGCGTTCCACCGTAGCCCTTCATACAGCATGGAAAACACCAGCCATCGTTATCGATGGAAGCAACGAAGCTCATGCAAACATGATTGAGGATTTTGTTGAGACAGACACACTCAAAACAGACGGTTAATCTCATGAAGGACCACCCACAGGTCCATCCATGACAACTACCAAACTCTATCTCGAGAGTATTGATGCGGGTTATTACCAAAACTTCCACGCTAAAATTATTGGCGTCTCGGAGACCTCAGTCGTTCTTGACCGAACGCTATTTTATCCTCTGGGCGGCGGACAACATTGGGATACAGGGACGCTCAATGGGCCAAACGGACCACTTTCAGTAACTGAAGTACGGGGTAGGGGAGACGTTGAACATACCGTCCAAGAAGACCACCAGCTAAGCATTGGTGACGAAGTCCAGGGCAGCATTGATTGGGACCTCCGATATGCACGAATGCGAATGCATACGGCACAACACCTCGTGAGTGGCCTCGTTTACGAAATGTTTGACGGTGCCCGAACGGTCGGGAATCAACTGCATGCCGACCGCTCCAGAATTGATTTCAATCCGATTTCATTTGATGAAGCGATGCTGGAAAGCATGACAAATGCCGTTAACCAAACCATTGACAAAGGCCTTGAAGTTACAGACTCGATTATGACCAGAGAACAGATCAACAAAATGATGCCGCCAGAACGCACCAATATGGACCTCCTCCCTGCATCAGTAACCGACTTACGAGTTGTTAGTATTGGAAACCAAATCGACATGTGCCCCTGTGCAGGAACCCACGTTTCAAACCTCAAGGAGTTAGGCCACATTCACATTCTTGGAAAAAAGTCCAAAGGAAAAGGAACACAAAGAGTAAGTTACAATCTTAACGATGCGCAGCAAGTTCGTCAGCCGTATACTAAAGAATATTGATTAGAATTCCAAATCGTCATCAACCAACTCTTTGATGTCCTTCAAAGCAGTTTTCAACTCCTTTCTTTTCGTTTGACGCCGATTAAATTCAATCGCTTCAAAAATTTCCGCGACACCTTCCTCCATCGCTGAGACCTCAGCCGCTGATTGAACTCGGTCGGTTAGCACAGTATCTTCACCGGGACGCTCCGTCCGATCAACTCTTTCAATCGGAGAACTCGGAACGGTTCTCGCCCCATAATGCTCATCGTTATCAAGCGCATCATCACTCCACGCTTCTTGCCCTAGGATGCGGGCGACTTCTGCAGAGGGGGGCTTATTTTTCCATGGATTTTTATTCCCAATTTGGCGGATCAAACTTTCTTTTTCAGAAGTTCGCTGTTGAGCAAACAAATCCCCGACTTCCTCAGAGGTCGGAAGGGCCGTTGGCTCTGAAAGACCCGCAGCAAGGCGTTGTTGCTCCCGCAACACAGGTCCATGAGTTTCATCGTGATCGTACCGATGCGGTGCTGCAGCAAATGACATAATTTCCTTCGCCAACTGATACAAAGGGTCGTCAGGGGGGCTGGCGGCGATGGTTTCCCTCACCATCCTGTGATGTTGAATGCATGGACTGCAGCGAACTACACCCGCATCATCCGGAGCATCACACCACAAACAACAGGCTTGGAAACCAAGCTCCTTCATCGCTTTTCGAGGCATTGACATGGGAATCGCAGTTGACACGAACCCCCTCAACCACATGAACCCTCGGACACGAGGATTCAAAGTGAACGGCATCTAGCGAGAAGTATGGGGCGCAGAGATTCTCGGGCAGACCTCATTGACGACGACCCATTTTCATCATCATACAACAACCGCTCTCGAATCCATCATATCCATCAAAGAACGGACTCGGGCGGGACCATTCATTTTGAAACAAAACCATCTGGAACACCTCTCCCCCCCGCATTCGCTCAGTTTTTTGGTCAGTCAGCCTGGCAACCCCCAACTCACCACAAAGGTCCATTGTGGCACTTCAGTAAGGAAGAAAAGGCACACCTCCGTCAAGCAATGGGCGCGTTCACCCTCGCCCTTGGCTTCATGTCAGTTGGGGGTATTTCTGGACTTGGGGCGCTTGGGATGTCCACATGGACCCTCTCCCTTCTTCTTTCGATGCCTGTGATGTTTGTAGCGATCGGCCCAGCCTTCCTTCTTCATGAAATTGGCCACAAACTCGTTGCAAAGAAGAACGGTTGTTGGGCTGAATTTAGAGCAGATCCCAAAGGGCTGCAAATGGGCGTATTTCTCGCCCTTCTTCTCGGTTTTCTTTTCATGGCACCGGGGGCCGTTATGGTGGCTGGATTGGTAACACGACGTCAAAATGGACACATCGCAGTTGCAGGCCCATTGACCAATCTCGGACTCTTCATTATAGGAATTCCATTGTGGGGGATCATACTTGGATTGTCCGGAGCGTTTGACTCCCTCCCAAGTGAGGCATCAGGCCAAGCCTTTGGTCAAGGATATCTGCTCGATGGCAGTCTTGTGTGGCAAGCCATGCTCATCGATGTTGGCGTATATTGGCTTGGTGCAAATCTCTTTTTGGGATTGTTCAATATGATACCCTTCGGGCCACTTGATGGATTAAAAGTCAAAGATTGGAGTGAGAATGTCTTCTATGCAGTCATTCTGGTTTTTGCCGTTCCCTTGTTTACAATGTTCCTTGGAATTTGGACCCCGTCCGCCTTATTGTCTTCAATAGCAACACCGGTCTCATCACTGATTCGATGATCAGAGGTAAGCATTCATGACGGGCTTCTCATCCAAGTGGAAGAAGCTGTATGCTGCCCACCAAGTAATGATGTCAAGGCTGTCAACAAGATTGGAAGTACCCGAATGCTCCTCGCCGTATCCTTTTCCAGTCGTGTCCATCCATGCTTCCATTTCATCAAGGGTATCACAGGTTTGGTGGTAGCACCAATACCCATCGACCAATCCACCAAACCCTAAGGTGACGGTGCCGAGGTTTGCTTGGAAACTTGCATGGTCTGAACGAGCAGTTACGTCTTCGTAAACGACAATTTCCGGCCTTCCACGCTCCAACCAATCATCAACTTTCCATGTATCTTCAGCAAATCCTTCGCCGAGTAGAACGCCCTGCTGTTGTTCCACACCGATTGCATCCGCGCCGATCCAAAGCGTGAGCCCAACCATTTCAGGTTGATTGATGACGTCATGGTCAAGGGACGGGCCAAGGTAAACCCTCATCGGCCAAACTTCCTCATCCTTCGGGTAACCATCTGGGTCAATTTCCGTTGCCGGGTCGCCGTGAGGTGCGCCGCCGCCCCCAGGCCAATTTACTCCAGCCATGTCCAGGTTGATGTAATTAGTAACCGTAACGTCTGGATTATCTTGTTTGACGTAATAATCGGTCCAATAATCACTTCCACGTTTCCCACCTTCTTCTCCAGACCAGAAACAAAACACCATTGTACGGCGGGTATCGAAGGCCGACATCGCCTCGGCGACTGTCAATACCATGCTGGTACCCGCTGAATTATCATACGCTCCAACACCTGTGCCGTAGGTTCGTGTTCCTGTGACGTGCGGATCTACTAACAACGCATTTGCTGGCGGAGCGACATCAAAGTGGGCCCCAAACACCATCCATTCGTTTGGAAGTTCACTTCCATAACGGAATCCACAGATGTTGTAGGATTCTGGATTTTGATTACCAAATATATCTGTAAATTCAAAACGCTGGGTGTCAACCATTAGTCCAAATGATTCAAGTTCATCAATCAAATACACGGCCCCAGCTTCGTATGCACTATTTCCTTGACCAGCCCACCGATTCAAGTATCCAACCGCACCATCAGTAAGGTCGAAGGGGTCCGGCGTTTCGTCAGTAAGGTGATGGAGGTAATTGTAAACGGTTCGACCGTTGACAAGGCCAGCCGAATGCCGCCCACCTTCTTCGGGGCTGTAAGCGGGCGCAGTCGGCCGCTGAACGGTAAGTGTTGCAACATTGACGGCCCCACCAGTTACAAGACTCCCGTTAAAGAATCCAGTTCCATTACCAACCCGAACCACGGCTCCACCATCTGCACGCAGATGTTCGCCGTCAGAAAACCATGAGGCCCACGACTCATTTGCATCACGGATGGGCCAAAGGTCACGGCCGTATTCTCCAAGAAGGGCAACGGCGAGCCCCGCCCTTGGTGGTGCAAGAAGCGAAAGTTGAACCGAATCACCCTTTTTCAAATCCAACACAGTTGAATTTGCAACATAACCTGTAACATCATCGATGATAAGGTAGGGGAGGAATACCGACATGTCTTCGCTTACAGAAACGGTTACGGGCTGAAAAGAACCCCCAACCAAAATCTTAGGCGTGATGGTAATATCTGAAACATTTACGAGGCCGCTGCCCTCATCATCTTCTCCAAAACACCCAGAAAGCGGCGCAGAAATCATGAGCATCACCAGCAACAATGCTTGGCTAGCACGAGCGCCCGTCATAACTGGGCGTGACAGTTCACCTTCTCAAGACCTACGCTTCTCCGGACCGATTCTTTGATAGGGGAGCAGGACCAATGTAACCATGAGAATATGCGAAAGAAAACCAAAACCTCTCCAAGCCAGAAGAAATGGAGACATACACTATTTTCAAACTTCTATATCGAAATTGTAAATGACCAGCAGTGCCCACTTATCGAAGGCTAATCATTCCTCTTCGAACGTTTTCTTTTCATGGGATGAAGCCCGTTCCCTTTGAATTGACAGAGCGAGAAATATTGCTCCAATTCCGGCAATAATTGCGGTTAATTGAATCAAACCATCTGTTGAAAGGCCACCACCATTCACTTCTTCGGTTTCTTCACCCAAACCATCATCGCAACCGGATCCGAAACAATCACCAGGGTTGGGCCCTTCATCATCGTGTATGTCTTCAAACACCTGAATTTCATAAGTCCAGTTCGTTGTTGTATTGTTGGCATTTTTAATGACCCAGTATTGGTATGAACCGACCGTTGCGTTGAGGGAGAAAGGGTAGATCGCTGAGACAGCACAATCCTCGTCGACAAGAGAGCCGTTTTCATCCAATTCACATGAAGCCACGAGAACCGCTGAAAGGTAATCTTCAGATTCATTGAGTATCTTATCGCCGTTTAAGTCAATTCCAATTTGCATTGTTGCATTTTCTGTAGTGTCGTACATTTTGAACCAAACAGAATTCCCCTGCACGAATGTGGGGTCGGAGATATTCCCAACAACCGCGCCCTCTTCATTCAGAATAATGGTGAGTGTTTGCTGTTCGTGTGCTAAAACTGGATTCAATCCAAACATGAGGGCTAAAAAAGCGGCCATTACAATACGCACCCACCCTTTGCCCATGCACTGCGACACCGGCAGGGTCATAAAGACCAAACGGAAGAGCATGATGAGATAGACATGAACGGGAAAGAAATAGCGCTAGGTATTTTTCTTATTCTTTTTCTAGCATCTACCGCAACTCTACTGTTTGACGGCGAAGATGCCGTTGAAGAGGAGCGCTCAGTACTTGCTGGCGAAGACCCATTATTCCAGTATGAAGGCCATGACCACTCAAACGCATCTCAACACATTGCTGGAACAGATAACATGGAATTGTTGGACTTCAATGCACTCACGACGACAGGAAATGCAGAGATACAAGTTGCAACCACGCCGGATGGCGAAACTTACGCCTATCTTGCAGGCTGGAATGACATGCACATCGTTGATGTAACCAATCCGAACAATACGAGCGTTGTTGGCGTTTACAACGACCCAAACACTCAGGTTTTGGACGTCAAATACCTTGAGTATAACGGCCGCGAATACATTGTTCAACAAAACCAACTTATCGACCCAGGCAACTCAGATCCAAATGTTGGTCAATGGAGCGACCCCGCACAAGTCACAGTGACATTGATCGATGTCACCAACAAAGCAAACCCAACATGGGTTGATTCTTGGTATGACGCCGACCATCCAAGCGGCCCCCACAACCTTTACACCCATATGATCGGTGGTGAATGGTATATTTTCATTGCCAATCCCGATTACAATCAATGCAACGATGCCATTGGAGAAGCTTGTGGAGGCGTGACCATTGCCCACCTCAACCTCGATGGTTCTGCTGCAAGAAATTTGCAAGGAGTTCCCGGCTCCGGGCTCGGCCATACGATCGTTAAGGTGGGAGAATACGAAGTTGCTTGGGAAACAACCAGAGGTGGTTGGATTTACATTCACGATATGACCGTTCAAACATGGCCTGGCGAAGACCAAAATGACCCAAGATACGGGCGCACCTTCGTCTACGGAAGTTACTGGGAGGCAGGCCTTCGGATTGGGGATGTAACAGATGTGCCACACCCTGTCAATTCCCCGGAAGCGTACACGCTCCACGCGACCGTTTGCAAAGCGGGACAAGGAAACCCCTTGATGTGCCGGTGGAGGGCTCCCGAAGTGGGCCTTTGGATGGATTTCCTTGACCTTGATGACGATGGGCAGCCAGACAGTGGAACAACAGGCAATGAGAATGGAGGCAGGGTTTCCTACATTCACTATGCTGAACCATTCCCTGAAATGGTTGATTTATCCCATGTTGGCTATTCCGATGAACCAGTTCACCTCGTCACGGCTGCGGTCGAGGTTCTTTCCACACACGTGGGTACCGGTATCATCTATCTTCTTGATACAACAGAATACACCATTGAGGATGGGCAATTCAAATTCAAACCCAAACTCATTCGTGATTGGGAGATCCCATATGCGGAAGACCATTGTTACGGGGAAGATTGTGAAGCGCATCCAAACGGCGATGAATGGCTTCTTTTCTCCCCACATAATCTAGACAGTGGTTATTTCGACACAAGCACCGAAACCGACCAAAGCCATGGCGGGGGATGGGACGGCAGACTCTACATTTCCCATTATCATGCAGGCTTATGGATTGTCGATATCGAGACTCTTGTCGCTCCAGAATCAACGGATCGAATTGCAATCCACGAAGAAGCAACGGTCGCCTACTATCTTCCACACGGTGAGGATGGAACACCTCTTGACTCGAGTTACTATGACTTTGGATGGGTCCCCTTCCTTTGGGCGGTTGAGTACCACGACGGCATCACATATGCATCTTGTATCTCCACTGGCCTTTACCTCGTCCAACTTGATATTGACATACCCTATCGTCTCTAAGGTGATCTTATGGAAAGAATACTTTTGACAATTATCATGAGCAGCTCACTTCTTCTTGCAGGATGCTTTTCACCAGAACAACGTTCAGATTGGGACCCCTTTGGAGAGGCGATTAACTCCATCACAGTCAACGACTTTACCCTCACTACCAGTGAAAACACAACATGGACCTTTTCAGAAGAGGCCGAAAACACAACAGTTGTTATCGCCTTTCTTTTTACGAATTGCCTTGATATTTGCCCCATAGTAACGCACAACATGAAGTGGGTTCACTCCCAACTCACTCCTGAAGAGAAGGCTGCGACAACGTTCCTGACAATAACCGTTGACCCCTGGCGAGACAACGTCAGCGAACTTCATGCTTGGAAAACAGGAACGAATTCAAACTGGACCCATTTAACCGTAGAATCTTCGGAGGACAATTCCCCAGGTATGGATATAATGAATACAGTTTGGATTAATTTTGGCGTTGGGTTACAAATCGAAGACACGCCGGCCAACTCTTCGGCCCGCCACCATCCAGATGATTACACAGTCAACCATTCAACAGGAACTGTCATCGTTGACCGATTTGGTGAACAACGTGTTTGGTGGGGCGATAACGATTGGGTCCTGGACCTTTTCCTTACCGACTTGCGATATCTTATCGAATTGTGAGCTCCTACAACTTATCCGAAATCCAATTGTTTGTGGCCGCAATAGGAATTACCACAAGAAGGGAGACACAGCCAAAAACAATCCAATCAATGTTCCACCAATGATGTTCATTTGGAATATCTTTGGATATGCCTCTTTTGTTCCCCAAGAAAAGGTCTTACGAATCCATACTTTCTGATGAAGCAAACAATTAGCCACATACAGCAAAATAACCACGCCAATAGCAATACGGATGAAATCTAGAGCAGTCAGGTTCATCCTAAAACACTCCTGCACTTCTCAATGAGAAGAACGCAATAATCCCACAAACAACGTAGATCATAATTCCAATTGGTCCTCGTTTGAATTTTGAAGACGGCTTGAACCCGAGAACAGGTTCTGCTTTTTCTGCAAGGTCTTCTTCTATTTCTCCAATGGACTTCATGCTAATCCGACAACAATCCACTCAATAAATACAGAGGGGGGCCTCTGTATCAACGGCAATACATAGCCTGTGTACAATCACTGCGGTGACAGAGACCCACCTAAACCGCCCGTATCATTAAAACCTATCTTGCCCAGGTAAGGCCATGCACAAGAAAGCGGCAATCGGCATAATTGCAATCTTCCTCCTCTCAATTGGCTCCCCCCTCGTTGAATACGGAGATGAGGAAAAGAACACGAGTGAGATATTTGAAGATGTCACAACGCATGAGAAAAGGTCTTCATCAAGCAATATGGCATTCAACATTACGGGCTTCCAAGAAGGTTCAGTCTACAGCAACCAAACCGTAGCTTTTGCAGGTGGCGCAGTCTGTCAAATCATCGATGGAGAAGTGTGGTGCGACGGCGCCGGAATGGCATACTTTACGGGTTACATGTTTGGAAACCGCTCAATGGTTGAAAATTGGCCTGCTAACCCTGAATTCTTGGGCAATGTTCCTGATTATGACTTATTGGATGAACCTTATCGAATTGATATGCTCCCAGAAAACAGACATGCCATCAGCATTCATCGAGGTAATGGATGGGGGTCAACCTGTGTGGTGCTTGATGATGGGTCATTGACCTGTTGGGGCCATGGTAGTCAGTGGATTGAGAAGGCCCAGCAGGACGGATTCTCGACGTATACATTACCCACTCTCACCTTGCCGCAAACCTTGGAAGGTGCTCAGAAGATTATCGCAATGGATATCGGAGGATGGACCGTGGGTGGGGAATTCGCTTGTGTATTGACAGACCGTTCGTATGACAACACCTACTGTTTCCCTATGTGGGACGCATACGGTAACTTCAGTGATGTAAATCAACGCGGAGAATTGGGTCTTGGCTACGTGAATGCTTCCGGAACAATAACAACAACGCTTGCGAATCATACGTATTCCGCGTTGGAAATGTACGGTGGAAAAGCGACCTCCATATCTGCTGGTTGGCGACATGCTTGTGCAATCGTGGAATCGACCTCGGTATTGCAGAAAACATTCAAACCCATGTGTTGGGGCGATAACAACTTAGGACAAGTTGGAAATGGTTCAGTGAATGTACCCGGTGAAGGCTACGACCCTAATTATTACTCAGTAAGCCCTACAAATGCCAGTGTTGGTACACTTGGATTAAACGCACCAATGGCAATGAGTCTATCACATGACTTTTCTTGTGCTTTGCTTCAGAAGGGAGACGTCTCTTGTTGGGGAGGGGCTCGTGCTGAATGGATTCAAACCCCTGGGAATTATCATTATTCCTCTGATGCATACGAGGTTACACTGAGCAATACAATGACAGGTCAGGCGATCGCGTTGTATACCAGCCAACCTCAAGTATGCGTTCTCTCATCTACAGGAGAGGCAAATTGCTGGCAGCGCGAGACAGATTCTTCTGGAATCGGAAAAATGAACTCAACACACTCTCGTATTGTTAACTTGAACCAAAATGGGGTTAAGCCAGTTACTTTGCAAGGTGCCGATATGTATACTTCAATACAAACTGATAACCGACTCCGGAAAATCTGTACATTGATGGAAAACGACACTTTTTCCTGTTACGCGTCCGACTCTGATGAACCCTGGGTTTACACCGATGAGGATGATGTTTGGAACGGAACCGTGACCAATCATTGGCCGTTAAACAACGAATCGTTTTTCTTCCAGGAGCGAGATTCCGATGGAGATGGTGTACCGTTGTTCAGAGACCTATGTCCCAACGAAGCAGTTCCTGTGATCGGATGTACTGATGCGGATGGTGACGGAAAGCCAGACCAGTTTGATGGCGATTCAGATGACGATGGAGTCCCAAATTCCGAGGACATATGCCCAGGCGGAGATGATACCGTCGACTCCGATTCGGACGGTACGCCAGACGATTGTGATACAGACCGGGACGGAGACGGTACTCCGAACGATACTGATGACTTCCCGGATGACTCGGGAGAGTGGAAGGATTCTGATGGAGATGGTGTCGGAGACAACACAGACCCATTCCCCGACAATCCTGACGAATGGAGTTTGGACGACGCAGACGGTGACGGAGTAACAAACCGCCTTGATGCATTCCCGAACGACCCCACTGAATCCGTGGACTCGGATGGCGACGGCGTCGGTGACAACTCAGATGCGTTTCCAAACGACCCATCCGAGTGGGCAGATATAGACGGCAATGGAATCGGCGACAATGAAGATAATGATGACGACGGTGATGGGATTCCAGACGATGTAGAAACGGGAGGGTTGTTTACTGTTGAAAACTGCCCGTGGAGATGGTATGCTGTGTCGCATTTGGACCCCGCCACATATGGATCCAATGATCCACATCGCAACTTCACGAGTTGGGACCTCTTGGACGCACCTTGGTGGAGATACGATTACCAGAATTATAGACGAGTTGTTGAACCCGCTACTTTCCTTGGTACGGTTGAAGGGGACGAACAAATCAAGGAACGCAGCATCACAACATGCGACTTTTCCTACGACGCGTTTAACGACCAGGACGGAGATGGCATTACGCTTGGCAACTACTACAGCGTTAGTGACCCAGGTGGATGGAATCAATTTGGTGATGGCGACGAGTGTGTGCAAGGTCACCATGTTGCTGTTAAGCCCGTCTCAATGCAAACTCCAAGAGGGTCTGAGCGCCCAGATGACTGGTATTTCGACCCGAGCACTCCAAACGAAATCGACCCGCGGTTGCACAGATACTGCAGCAACCCATTGGACCCTCTCTCCAATGATACCGATGGGGACGGTCTTTCTGATTATGATGAAATCCATACCCAACAGTTGTGCACCTCAGAGTCACACCCGATCCCTTTACGCACCGTTCGCTTGGGCGTTGGAGAATTGACACAATGGGGTCGTCTCTGTCACACCAACCCGATGGTCGCAGATTCAGACGGAGACGGCGTAACCGACGGCGAAGACCCCTTCCCGACCGACCCCACGCAATCTGTCGATGCAGACGGTGATGGGTATGGTGATAACACGTCCGGTAACCGTGCGGATCTCTTCCTTGGCGATGTTACAGAGTGGTTTGACTATGATGGCGACGGCATCGGGGACAACGCCGACCCTGACGATGATAACGATAATTTGACCGACATATCAGAGTTGGAGAACAACACCAATCCGAAAAACAGCGACACCGATGGTGACGGTTTCAACGATACGATCGATGATTGTCCTACCCAAGCGACCATTGGATTTAGGTGGCGAGAAGCTTACACGTATGAGGAAGAGACAGCGGGCCTCGATCTCACTTGGATTCACGCCAACAATCCGTACTTCGGTTGCCTCGACTCTGATTACGATGGATTCATTGACAATCTAGATGAATGTCCATCTTTCCCGGGCAAGGCAGATATTCTCGGGATTGGATGTAATGACTGGGATGGGGACGGTTATTCCGACGATAACGATGAATTCCCATACAACAGCACATCATGGGCCAACACCGATGGTGACGGTTTCACTGACGACCGAGATGCCTGCATCGACGATGTTGGGACCTCCACCATCGATCGGTTCGGATGCCCCGATCGTGACGATGATGGATACAGCGACCTGTATGATGCTGCTCCAGACGACCCTTCGGTCTTCCTCGGTGAATTCGGATTTACCCAACATTCCCTCGAAGTAGAGGGAACCGTGTATGGGGCATCATGGGGCTCGGTGATTGGTGGCATGACTGGCCAAAATACCAACCGGAATTGTGGTCTTGGCTCTGACTTCTCGATTGATCAAAACAATGGGATTGTAGCTGTATTCCATTCGGGAGGCAACAATTTGAGCGCCTTTATTGACAACACGTGGTACTCATCGCCTAATTTTGACGCAAGTCACGGCTGGTACGTTGGAAGAGACGTGTGTAACACCGGTGGCGGCAGGCCCCAAGTGGTGGTGGACGATGGCGGTTTAGTTCACGGGTTGTTCATGGCCAACAGTGTTGGTTATTCCAGAGGGCTATGGTACGTGAAATGGGATCCCATCAAGGATGACCTTCTTCAGCACCGAGTGAGTATCAACACCTGCAAAAGCTGTGGCTTCGGATTGGACGTCGCTGATGGTGTCGTCCATATTGCTTGGTTCGAGGGACATTACAGGTACGCCTCATCGGAGAATGGGGTGGATTGGAACGTGATCAAGGTGGCTAACGGTAGAACCTATAACGGTGGCATAGATGTGGCGGTGGGCCAAGAGGGGACGATCCACGTCGCCTTCTCTCGTTCGAGTCTCCAAAGTTATCACTGCTGCTATAAAAGAATCAATTCAGACCCGTCGAGTGCGAACGACCGAGGATTGATGTACACCAAGAAAACAGCAGGCGCCTCGGAATTTGAGGATGAACGCGCCCTACCGATCCTCGCCGGAGGGAGTTGCGAGATGTCATACGGCTACTACCCTAAACTCGAATGTTCAGACATCAAGGTAGTGAAGTCACCACGTATCGTGGCGAGTCAGGATTCACCAGCCGTCCACGTGGCCTCCTCCGAGTGCAAACCCTTGGTCTACCGTACGACGTCGAATTCATTCACGAGGATGAGTACCGTATGCGCATCCTCCTCGTATGTGAAGATGTATAGTACATTCAACGGCGAGGATTGGACTAATATGACGATTGGAGGGAAGAATGCCGGAGGGTCGTTCGACCTCACCTTGGGTCCAGCCATCCCCTCCTCCTCGCAGTCATCCAGTCCAACGCTGGGCACGATGCGCGAGGAAGTACATCTGGTCTACACCACCGTGGAACCCGTCCTTGGCAGTGATTGGTGGGATAGATTGGGAGTGAATGCCAAAACCGTCACCTACGCCAAGATGGTCGGCATCGATGATTGGAGACTAACCGATCTTGAGAATGCCAACCTCGCTGGAGTCGGCATCACACTTGATGAAACAAATCAACCTATCATCATCCACGGGTATGGGGATTATGACAAACTCAAGCGCTCCCAGGGCAA
>Ga0208277_1000518_pt1 | contig 22615 bp, 20 predicted proteins | sample ETNtaG_5_FD_185782 | JGI IMG/M metagenome (GOLD analysis project Ga0208277, IMG submission 185782) | Marine microbial and viral communities from oxygen minimum zone, Eastern Pacific Ocean - ETNP201406SV205 (SPAdes) (version 2) | ecosystem: Environmental > Aquatic > Marine > Oceanic ...
TCTGCTGAACCACCAATTGTATTTTGTAAAACCTTGTTAATTGTTTCTAAAACTTCCTGAGAAGATTTTCTTGTTGCCCAGCCAGGTTTTTCCTCAGAGAAAACTTTTTTGATTTCATTTATTTCTTTGTCAAGTTCTTCAGAAATTTGACCATCAATATCCTTTAGGAATTCTATTTCTTTATCTTTATTATTTGATAATCTTTCTTCCCAATCTTGTCTTTTAGAAGAATTTTTTAAACCAACAAGTCTCCAAGCATCCTTAATATCAGATGGAATTTCAAATTCTTCATAATCCCAATTAAAGTTTTTTTTCATTTGTGCGATATCTTCTGCACCTAATGGAGCGCCATGTGATGATGATTTTCCTTCTTTGGAAGGCGAACCAAATCCTATTTTTGTTTTACAGGCAATCAATGATGGCTTATTTGATTTAATAGCTTCTTGGATTGCCTTTTCGATGTCTTCATGATTATGTCCATCAACTCTATTAACATCCCATCCTGAAGCTTCAAAACGCATAAGTTGATCAGTTGAATCTGATAGATCTATAGCGCCATCAATTGAAATATCATTATCATCAAACAAAACAATTAATTTTGAAAGCTTTAGATGGCCAGCAAGACCAATTGCTTCCTGGCTAATTCCTTCCATTAAATCACCATCTGATGCTATTACATAAGTTTTGTGATCAACTATTGCATCGCCATATTTTGCATTTTGTATTTTTTCAGCAATAGCCATGCCAACGGCAGTTGATATTCCTTGACCAAGTGGGCCAGTAGTAGTTTCAACTCCAAGTGTATGGCCGTATTCAGGATGACCAGGTGTTTTTGAACCAAGTTGTCTGAAATTTTTAATTTCTTCTATGGTCATATCTGAAAAACCGACTAAATGATTAACAGCATATAAAAGCATTGAACCATGCCCGGCTGATAATATGATTCTGTCTCTATCAGGCCAATCAGGTTTTTGAGGATCAATTTTTAAAAATTTAGAATATAAAACAGTTGTAAAATCAGCGGCGCCCATGGGCATTCCTGGATGACCACAGTTAGCATTTTCTACTGCGTCAGCTGCAAGAAATCTTATAGCATTAGCCATGTCATTTAGACTGACTTCATTGTTAGGATTTTGTTTATCTTTTTTGTTCAATTTCAAGACTTAAAATATTTAAATTAATTAGAACAAAGATGAATTAAACGTCAATCTGAATCAAGCGATTCATTTTATTTATTATTTGTTGATGAATCATAGATTAAATGTATGATTAAGGTATTATGGATAACAGACTGAAAGAAATGAATGATTACATTTTGATGATTGAAAAAAAATCATTTGATTTAATAAAAAAATATCAAAAAACTAATCAAGATTTGAACTCAGCGATTCAAAAAATTGGTGAACTTACCAATAAGTTAGAGAAGAGCGAATCATCTATCAAGGATACTAAGAAGAATATTGATAGCTTGATTAACAAAATTAAAAGTGGAAGATTTTAGATAATTAAATGAGCAATGTAACAATAGATATAAAAAATCGTGAATTCTTGATTGCGTGTGAAGATGGTAAAGAGGAAGAAGTTCTTGAATTAGCTAAAATCTTTTCTGAGCGTGTTTCAAGTTTATCTGAAAGACTTAACGATCTTGATCATGAGAGATTGTTTTTATTAGCAGGTATTTTAGCTGAAGAAGATAATAAAAACTTACTAAAAGATTCTGGTTTAGAAAAGGCAATGACGAAAATAAAAAAAATTGCTGATAAATTTGATGATGTTGAGTGATAAAATTTTCCTAAATTTAAATGGATTTTGTTGATCAAAAAAAAATAATTAGGGAAGATTTTCTCTTAAAAAGGGAAAAACTCAAAAAGAGCTTTACAAGTGAAAATAAAAATAAATTAATTTCAAATCTCGATAAATTTTTAAATAATGCTAAATATTTGTCTATCGCAGGTTACTATACAATTGGTTCAGAAATTGACTGTCTAGAAATTTTAGAAATTTTTCAGAAGAAAGGTATTCATACAGCCCTCCCTTTTGTTAAAGATGACAAATTTATTGAATTTAGAGAATGGAGAAAACAAGATATTTTAATTGAAGGAGTGTTTAATATTCCTACACCAAAGAAAAGATCTGTCGTTATTCCAGATCTGATCATTATTCCTTTAGTTTCATTTGATAAAATGGGTTTTAGACTTGGTTTTGGCTCTGGTATTTATGATAGATCATTACCAAATTTTCCTAAGAGCAAAAAAATTGGACTTGCTTTTTCTGGCCAACTTAATAAAAGAGGGTTACCTGTTAGCGAATTCGATTATAAACTTGATGCAGTAGTGACCGAAAAAGATATTTTTGTTTTTTAATGAGGATAATAAATTGAGAATAATGTTTCTTGGAGATATTGTTGGTAGAGCAGCAAGAGAAAAGGTTGTTAGAGAGTTACCCCGTATTAAGACTGATTATTCGATAGATTTTGCTATTGTTAATGGCGAAAATTCTGCTGGAGGTTTTGGTATAACTGAGGATATTTGTAAAGACTTATTCTCATCCGGAGTCGATTGCATAACTACAGGAAACCATCTTTGGGATCAAAGAGAAATTCTCGATTTTATAACTGATGAGGATAGGTTATTACGACCTGTAAATTTTCCAAATCATACTCCAGGATCAGGTTTTAATATATTTGAAACAGAAAAGGGTAAAATTTTAGTTATTAATGTTATGGGTAGATTATTTATGGACCCCCTTGATGATCCCTTCAAAATTATTGATGATCTTTTAACTAATAACGAACTTGGTAAAGATATTGATGCTATTGTTGTTGATGTTCATGCTGAAGCAACATCTGAGAAAGTTGCTTTAGGACATTACTGTGATGGTAGAGCTAGTTTAGTTGTTGGAACTCATACACACATACCTACAGCTGATCATCAAATTTTACAATTTGGTACTGGATATCAAACTGATGCAGGTATGTGTGGAGATTATGACTCCGTAATTGGCATGGAAAAAACAGAACCCGTAAGAAGATTTGTTGAGAAAACACCTGGAAATAGATTTAGCCCTGCCCAAGGGGACGCAACAATTTGTGGAGTAATTATTGAAACAAACGAGGATGGTTTATGTGATAAAATTGAACCTTTACGATTAGGAGGGGTTCTCTCGAGCACTTAGAAATTATGGCTGGTCATTCCAAATTTAAAAATATTCAATACCGAAAAGGTGCGCAGGATAAAAAAAGAGCAAAATTATTTGCAAAAATTTCTAAAGAAATAACAGTAGCAGCGAAATTAGGAATGCCCGATCCAGCATCAAATCCAAGACTTCGTTCAGCAATATCTTTGGCTAGATCTCAAAATATGCCGAAAGATAATATTGAAAGAGCCATAAAGAAAAGTAGTGATGAGAATTCAGAAACATATGAAGAGGTAAGGTATGAAGGGTTTGGACCTTCTGGGGTAGGTATTATTGTTGAAACACTAACTGATAACAGAAATAGAACTGCTGGAGATATAAGGGCAATTTTTTCTAAATGTGGTGGGAATCTTGGTGAGAATGGATCAGTAAGTTTTATGTTTAACCATTATGGGAAGATTAATGTTCCAAAAAGTATTATGGATTTTGAACAAATATTTGATATCGCTATAGAATGTGGTGCTGAGGATTGTGACTTAAGTGAAGATTTCTATGAGATATCATGCTCAACAGAAGAACTTCACAATACTGCTAGTCTTTTAGAATCTAGAATTAATGAAGATTTAGCAGCTCAATTAAGTTGGAAGCCAGTAAATGTTGTTAATGTTGATGAAGAATCAGCTCATAAGATTATTGATATGGTTAATTCTTTAGATGATCACGATGATGTGCAGGAAGTTTTTTCAAATTTTGATATATCTGAGGAATTGTTAGATAAATTATAAAAATAGAAGAGAAATATGGCTTCACCTCAGAAAGTTAAAGGCAAATCTTATGAAAATGCTAAAGCTAAATTTCTAACTGACATATTTGGGCAAACATTTATAAGAGTTCCAACATCAGGAGCCTTTTTAGGTGGTAAAAACTATGACAGAAGACTGGATATGTCTGATGGTCAAGTAATGGCTTTTAAAGGGGATATAATTCCTCCTGACAATTGGAAATTATTTAATTGTGAATGTAAGTTTTATAAAGATTTTAAATTTCATCAATTATTTAATGAGTCAAAAGTTTTAGATTCTTGGATTAATGAGACAATCGATACATCAAATCAAGACGACATGAATCTAATTTTTATGAAATTTAATAATATTGGTGAATATGTTTGTTATGAAAAAAAAGAGAAATTTAGAGTAAAACAATTTCTTAATTATTACCGTAATTGGTGTTTCACCTCACATGAGCAATTTTGGAATGAATATAACATAGAGAAAATTAGAAGTAGATGTACCGGGGTTACAATATTATGAAATTAAAAAGAAACAAAAATGTCTTGTGATTTATCTGGTTCAATTATTAAACAAACTCATTATTTTAAAGTTAGAGTATATTATGAAGATACAGATTTTACAGGAATAGTTTACCACGCAAATTATTTAAAATTTGCTGAAAGAGGTAGAACAAATTTTTTAAGATTACTTGATATAAATCACTCCATGCTTATTGAGTCAGAGGACCCTTCATATTTTGTTGTTTACAAAATGGATTCAAAATTTATAGGCACAGCAAAAATTGATGATCTCTTAGAGGTTAGATCTTCCTTTAAAGGTATCAATGGTCCAAGACTTATAATTGATCAAGATATATTTAAGGATGAGAAAAAAGTTTTTTCTGCTAGTATAGAATTTGCGCTTTTGGATAAGAGCGCAAAACCAAAGAGATTTCCTGACGATATAAAATCAAAAATTGAAAAATATCTCAGTGAAAAATAATAATTGAGTTAATAATGTCTGCTAAGTTAATAAAAGCTTTTGATTTATATGTTATGTCACCAAAAATAGCTATTGCTGTATCTGGAGGTCTTGACTCAATGGTTTTAATGAATTTGGCTAATGCTTCAAAAAAAATTAACTCCAAGAATATTCATATTATTGTAATTGATCATAATCTTAGAAAAGGTTCAAAAGAAGAAGCGTTATTTGTAAAAGAAGAAGCTAATAAATTAGGGCTTAAGTCAGTCATTTTAACTTGGCAAGGGAAAAAACCAACTTCAAAAATTCAAGAAACTGCCAGAAAAGAGAGATACAGTCTTCTTTTTGATTATTGTAAAGAAAATTATATTTCAGATTTATTTATTGGCCACCATCTTGATGATCAAATTGAGAATTTTATTTTTAGGATGTTTAGAGGTTCAGGAATTGTTGGATTAACATCCTTTTCAAACTTTTCTAAGAGAGACAATATTAATTTGATTAGACCTTTGATAGAGATACCTAAATCTGATTTATTGGTATTTGCAAAAAAACAAAAAATTAAATGGATTGAAGACCCATCAAATTTAAACCTTAATTTTGATAGAATTAAGATTAGGAATACGCTTCAAAATTTTTATGACAGTGGTTTTGATAAAAAATTATTTTTAAAATCAATTAATAAATTAAAATCCATAAATGATGATATAGATTTTGTTGCTGAGAGTTATATATCAAAATATATAGAAGTTCATGAGAATATTTTTGTAAGTATTGGGGAAGAATTTTTTATTAAAACGCCAAATGAAATTCAAATGAGAATTGTCAAAAACTGCATTAGATTATTTGCTCCTAACAATTTATATTCTCCTAAGGATATTAAGATAATTAATTTACTGAAATGGATGAAAAAAAATTCAAATATTAAAGCAAAAACACTTGGCGGAACTTTATTTAGAAAAAAAAATAATGAAATTTTATTATACAAAGAAGTTAAAAATTTAAATAACATCAAACCGATTGATATTTCAAAATCAGAATTTAAATGTTGGGATAACAGATTTTTAATTAAAGCAAATAGAAATTTTAATGGAAAAGTTTCTTATTTAGGCCCTGAAGGGGTAAAAGTTTTAAAGTCTAAGAATATAGATATAAGTAAAGCAAAAAAGAATGCTCCAATTGCTGCAGTTTACAGTTCTCCAGCTATTTGGGACAAAAAACGCCTTATTTCCGCCCCTATTTTTGATTATTGTATTAATAATAAGGTAAATATTGAAATTAAAAAAATTGGATATATGCTCTAGTAATTCAGAAAAAAATACTTATTTATACTAGCATATATAAGTAAAATTTTTAGATAGGTGTAAATTGAATAATGGTAACTTAAAAAACTTTTTAGTTTGGGCAATTTTAGCTTTTTCACTAATGGGGTTATATAATTTGGTTCAAGGGCCAATTACAGGACCAATACAATCAGAAATAAGTTTTTCCCAGTTACTTGCAGAAGTTGATAATGGCAATGTTACAGATGTTGAGATATCTGGCGACTCGATATCAGGTCATTTTTCTGATGGCAGAGGCTTTTCTACTTTTGCACCTTCTGATCCAACTTTAATACAAAGATTATATGATAAAGGCGTTGTAATAAATGCAAAACCAAGTAAAGAGGGTGGCCCAACTTTATTAGGGGTGCTTATTTCATGGTTCCCTATGCTTCTTTTAATTGCGGTATGGATATTCTTTATGAGACAAATGCAAGGCGGTGGCGGAAAAGCGATGGGCTTTGGAAAATCGAAGGCAAAATTACTTAATGAGAAAAATGGTGTTGTAACTTTTGATGATGTTGCAGGCGTTGAGGAAGCAAAGGATGATTTACAAGAAATTGTTGAGTTTTTAAAAGATCCATCTAAATTTCAAAGACTAGGTGGAAAGATTCCTAAGGGGGCATTATTAGTTGGACCTCCAGGGACTGGAAAAACTCTTTTAGCTAGAGCAATTGCAGGTGAAGCAAATGTTCCTTTTTTTACAATATCAGGTTCTGATTTTGTTGAAATGTTTGTTGGTGTTGGAGCTAGTCGTGTTAGAGATATGTTTGAACAGGCTAAAAAAAATGCTCCATGTATAATTTTTATCGATGAAATTGATGCTGTTGGTCGTCATAGAGGCGCTGGTTTAGGCGGTGGTAATGATGAAAGAGAGCAAACTCTTAACCAGCTTCTTGTTGAAATGGATGGCTTCGAGACAAATGAAGGCATTATCTTAATAGCGGCAACTAATAGACCTGATGTTTTAGATCCAGCTCTATTAAGACCTGGTAGGTTTGATAGACAAGTTGTTGTTCCAAATCCAGATATAATTGGCAGAGAAAAGATTTTAAAAGTTCACACTAGAAAAGTACCAATGTCTTCTGATGTTGATATTAGAACTGTTGCTCGTGGTACACCGGGTTTCTCAGGAGCTGATTTAGCAAATATTGTTAATGAGGCTGCTCTTCTCGCTGCAAGAAGAGGAAAGAGAATGGTAACAAATACTGAATTTGAAGACGCAAAAGATAAAGTAATGATGGGCCCTGAAAGAAGATCGATGGTCATGACTGATGATGATAAAAAGTTAACAGCCTATCATGAAGCTGGGCATGCGCTAGTATCTATAAATTTAGAATCTTCTGATCCTATTCATAAGGCTACTATAATTCCAAGGGGCAGAGCACTAGGTATGGTTATGCGATTACCAGAAAGAGATCAAATTTCAATTACCCGTGAGAAAATGTATGCAAACCTTGCTGTAGCGATGGGTGGAAGAATTGCCGAAGAAATAATATTTGGTCACGATAAAGTTACATCTGGCGCATCTTCAGATATTCAACAGGCTACTCAATTAGCTAGAGCAATGGTTATGCAATATGGGATGTCTGATAAATTAGGTTTCTTAACATATGGCGATAACGAGGAAGAGGTCTTTTTAGGTAGATCAGTTGCTCGACAACAAAATATGTCAGAAGATATTCATAAGTTAGTTGATTCAGAAGTAAGAACTATTGTTGATGAATCTTATGCAAAAGCCGAAAAAATACTTAAAGATAAGGAAAAAGATCTTCATACAATTGCTCAAGGCCTACTTGAATACGAAACACTAACTGGCGATGAAATAAATGCTTTATTAGGTGGTGTAAAGCCATCACGTAACGATGACTCAGGTAAAAATGATTCTGAGAACCTCTCTGGATCTGTTCCAAAAACAGGTAAGAAAACTGATAGTAATTCTAAACCTGGTCTTCAAGGCGCATAGTAAATAGGCTTTCTGATGGCTAAAAGTTTTTTTGGCACAGATGGTATAAGGGGAACAGTAAACACTGAGAGTCTAAATTCAGAAATTGCACTTAAGCTTGGGCTTGCAGCTGGGAAAGTTTTTACTCGTGGAAATCATAAACATAGAGTCTTAATTGGCAAAGATACTAGAATATCAGGCTATATGCTAGAATCAGCATTAGAGTCTGGATTCACATCATCTGGAATGGATGTGTTTCTTACTGGCCCAATACCAACACCGGCCGTTGCACATTTAACCCAAGCATTAAGAGCAGATTTAGGTGTAATGATAACAGCCTCTCACAATACTTATGAGGATAATGGTTTTAAACTTTTTGGTCCAGATGGCTATAAACTTACCGATGAAAAGCAAATAGAAATAAATGATCTAATGAATAGATCAGATATAATGAGTTTGCAGGATAAAAATCAAATAGGCGCTGCAAGAAGAGTTGATGATGCATTGTCACGTTATATTGAATTTGCAAAAGCATCTTTCCCAAATTCTATGCGGTTAGATCATCTTAAAATAGTTTTAGACTGTGCAAATGGCGCTGCTTATAAGGTTGCACCAATGATATTTTGGGAACTAGGTGCTGATATCATTGTTATAGGAGACAAACCTAATGGAAGAAATATAAATCAAGATTGTGGATCCACTAAAACAAAAGCTTTGAAAAAAAAAGTAAAAGATGAAAATGCTGATTTAGGAATTGCATTTGATGGAGATGCCGACAGATTAGTAATAATTGATGAAAATGGAGATCAAGTTAATGGAGACCATTTACTTGCTATGATAGCTTTATCACTTAAGAAAAAAAATTTGCTGAAAAGTAATAAAGTTGTTTCAACAGTAATGTCTAATCTATCACTTGAAAACTATCTTGATTCAATCGACCTTAAATTAATCAGAGCTAATGTTGGAGATAGATATGTAATTGAGGAAATGTTAAAAAGTGGTTCAAATTTTGGGGGTGAACCTTCAGGCCACTTAATAATTAATGATTTTTCAACCACTGGAGATGCTATTATTTCCTCATTGCAGGTTCTATCTTTAATGATTGAAGAGAATAAATCTATTTCGAATCTTACAAATCTTTTTCCTCTTATATCTCAAAAACATTATGAGCATATATGTGATGATAAAAAAGATATCTCAAACTCCATTCTAGAAAAACTTTCAAAAGAAATGAAAGAAAAAATTGGAAATGAAGGAAGGGTTATTATTAGAAAGAGCGGAACAGAGCCATTAATTAGGGTAATGATTGAAACTGATAATCAAAATCTAAGAAAAGAAATATTAGAGGAAATCAAAACATCTTTAACTCTTTTATCATAAATTATTCTTTTGTTTTTAAAATATCATTGACTAATCTTATTATTAGTTATATCTCACTCTTGGGACACTCCTCCCCAACGAGGAGCAACTATCTGTAAGGGTAGATAAATGATAGAAAAACCGAAAAATAAGCCTGTGTGCTTAAATTTTTCTTCTGGACCATGTACAAAGAGACCTGGATGGTCAGTAGAAGTCTTAAAAAATGCATTATTAGGAAGAAGCCATCGATCCCCGGAAGGGAAGTTAAAGCTTAGTTCTGCGATTGATGAAACTAAAAGATTATTATCCATTCCTGAGAGTTATAGGGTAGGTATTGTTCCTGCTTCTGATACTGGAGCAATTGAAATGGCTATGTGGAATCTTCTTGGTTCAAGGCCTGTTGAAGTTTTGTCTTGGGAAGTTTTTGGAAAAGACTGGAAAAAAGATGTTGAAGAGCAACTAAAAATTCCAGGATCTATTTATCATGATGTTGAATTTGGTTTATTGCCTGATTTAGAAAATATTAATTTTGATAATGATGTCATTTTTACTTGGAACGGAACTACATCTGGAGCAAGAGTACCGAATGCTAATTGGATTCCTGATAATAGACATGGTGTAACTTTATGTGATGCAACATCTGCTGTTTTTGCTCAAGACTTGGATTGGTCTAAACTGGATGCAACAACATTCAGTTGGCAAAAAGTTTTAGGAGGTGAAGCTGCGCATGGTATGCTAGTTCTAAGCCCAAAAGCTGTAAACCTTCTTGAAAGTTATACTCCTGAGTGGCCAATTCCGAAAATATTTAGGCTAACAAAAAATCAGAAATTAATTGAAGGTGTTTTTAGAGGTGAAACATTAAATACACCATCAATGCTATGTGTTGAAGATTATTTAGATGTACTTAAATGGGTAGATAGCATAGGCGGGTACAAAGGAACTATTGAAAGAGCCAATAATAATTTTTCAATTATTAAGGACTGGGTAAACCAAAGCAATTGGTTAACTTTTTTATGTGATGAAGATGCAAATTTATCTAATACATCTGTATGTTTAAAATTTTCTAATGAGTTATCTGAGCTTAGCGAAGATGATCAAAGAAGTTTTGCTAAATCTATTGGTAAAACATTAGTTGATGAGGAAGTTGCATTTGATATTGTTAATCATAGGAGTGCTCCACCTGGTTTAAGAATATGGGCAGGAGCAACAGTTGAGTCTGAGGATATTCTAAGATTATTGCCTTGGATCGATTGGGCGCATCAAAAATTAGTAAATAAAACTGGAGATAAAAATGCCTAAAGTTTTAATTGCAGATAAAATGAGTAAAAAAGCTGAGAAAATTTTTTTTGAAAAAGGTTTAGATGTAGATGTCAAAACTGGTTTAGAGAAGGATGAATTACTTTCAATTGTAGGAAAATATGACGGTGTTGTTGTAAGGTCATCTACTAAAATTACTGAAAAAGTTTTAAAACAAGCTGAAAATTTAAAAATTGTTGGTAGAGCAGGAATTGGAGTTGATAATATTGATGTCGATTCTGCTACCGCTAATGGTGTTGTAGTTATGAATACACCCTTTGGAAACGCTATAACAACTGCGGAGCATGCTATTACTCTAATGTTGGGTCTTATGAGAAATCTTCCTCAGGCAAATACATCCACTCATGATGGAAAGTGGGAGAAATCAAAATATATGGGTCAAGAAGTTACAGGTAAAGTCCTTGGAATTATTGGATGTGGAAATATTGGTTCAATAGTAGCTGATAGAGCTAAAGGCTTACGAATGCGAGTAATATCTTATGATCCTTTTTTGACTCCTGAAAGAGCAAATATTCTTGGCGTTAAAAAGGTTGAGCTAGATGAGCTTTTACAACAGGCTGATATTATTAGTCTCCATGTTCCAATGACCGAACAAACAAAAAATATCTTGAATAAAAAAACTTTAAGTAAATGTAAAAAAGGCGTCAGAATTATTAATTGTGCAAGAGGGGGCTTAATTGATGAGAAAGCATTAATTGATGCTATAGAAGACGGTATAGTTGATGGTGCGGCAATTGATGTTTATGAGGTTGAGCCAGCTAAAGAAAGTATTTTGTTTGGTAATGATAAAATAATATGCACACCACACTTAGGTGCTTCTACACTAGAGGCTCAAGAAAATGTTGCTATTCAAATAGCCGAACAAATGTCCGATTATCTAATTGAAGGAGCTGTAACAAATGCTTTAAACATGCCATCTATCAGCGCTGATGAAGCGCCAATTTTAGGGCCGTTCGTCAAACTTTCTGAACAACTTGGGTTATTTGCAGGACAACTTATGTTGTCTAATTTTAACAAGATTGAAATTGAATATGTTGGAACAATTTCCGATTTTAATTGCGCACCAATAACATCTGCAGCAGTATCTGGAATACTAAAACCGTCTTTATCAGATATTAATATGGTTAGCGCACCTTCAATTGCACGCGAGAAAGGCATTACAATAAGTGAAGTTAAAAAAGATGAAAGTAGTGCATATGAAAGCTATATTAAAGTGACTCTGCACACCAAAAAAGATAGTTTTTCTATTGGAGGGACTGTTTTCTCTGATGGTCATCCGCGAATTGTACAAATAAATGGAATAAATTTAGAGGCCGAATTGAATAGAAATATGCTTTATGTAACTAATAAAGACCTTCCAGGTTTGATAGGCCATCTAGGTTCTATATTAGGTGATGAAGGAATAAATATAGCAAGCTTTAATCTTGGTAGAAACGCACCTTTGAAAGATGCTATGGCTTTAATAGGAGTTGACTCTGAGATTAATTCAAATGTTATGGAAAATGTAAAGAAACTTGAGTCAATTGTAACAGTTAATAATTTAATTTTTAATATTAAATAAATATAGAGGATTATATGGCAAATGTAGTAGTAGTCGGATCTCAGTGGGGAGATGAAGGAAAAGGAAAGATAGTTGACTGGCTATCAAGCAGAGCAGATGTAGTGGTAAGATTTCAAGGGGGCCATAATGCTGGGCATACATTAGTTATAGATGGCAAAACTTATAAACTATCATTATTTCCATCAGGAATTGTTAGGGAGGATAAAGTATCAATAATTGGTAATGGTGTAGTTGTAGATCCCTGGGCATTTGCTGAAGAACTGAAAATCCTTATTAATCAAGATGTTGAAATAAATTCAAAAAATCTAAAAATTGCTGAAAATGCTTCCTTAATACTTCCTGTTCATAAAAATCTTGATATTTTAAGAGAACATAGAAGCTCAAATGATTCAAAAATAGGAACTACCAAAAGAGGAATTGGCCCAGCATATGAAGATAAAGTCGGGAGACGATCTGTACGGGTTGGTGATTTAAGAGATTTAAAAGCTTTAAAATTAAAAGTTAATAATCTCGTTGATCATCATAATATTATTCTTAGAGGTATGAATGAAGAAGAGATAAACCCAGATTCTATCTATGATGACTTAATTGAAGTTTCAGAAATTATTAAGCCGTTCATTTCTAGAACCCAAGAATTTCTTACTCAAGCAAGAAAAGATAGAAAGCGAATTTTGTATGAAGGTGCCCAAGGTGCTTTGCTGGATATAGATCATGGCACATATCCATATGTAACTTCATCAAATACTATTGCTTCTGCGGCTGCTACTGGATCAGGTCAAGGTGTTAAATCCATAAATTATGTATTAGGAATAACTAAAGCCTATACCACAAGGGTAGGCGAGGGACCATTCCCGTCTGAACAAGATAATGATGTTGGAAATGAACTTGGTGAAAAAGGGCATGAATTTGGAACTGTTACAGGAAGGAAAAGAAGATGTGGTTGGTTTGATGCTGTTCTAGTTAAACATGCAATTGAAGTATCGGGTATTGATGGTATGGCTCTCACCAAACTTGATGTCCTTGATGGCTTTGAAAAAATCAATATTTGTACTGCTTATGAACTCGACGGTAAAAAAATTGATTATTTTCCATCTTCATCTGAAGAACAATCAAGAATTAAGCCTATTTTTGAAGAATTTGATGGATGGGATACAACAACTTTTGGAGCTAGGCTTTGGAATGACTTACCTGCAGAAGCTGTTAAATATGTTAAAAGAATTGAAGAATTAACAGGTACTCCAGTTGCATTATTATCAACTAGCCCAGAACGAGAAGATACAATATTAGTGAAAGATCCTTTTGAGGATTAATATTGAATTTCAGATAAAACCATTATAATAATATTGATGTCCGAGGGGTGCCGTTTGGCTGAGAAGGAATAACCTGACCCTTTGAACCTGATCCGGTTAATGCCGGCGTAGGAATTGGATTCTTATAAACGCCTATTAATTTGGATCCCTATTTAGATTGAATATTTATTTGGAGGAACCAATGAAATTTTTTTTAATTATCTTTTTCTTATTCAATGCGACAGCTTTATATGCTGATGATAGAATTGATGAAATTGTTGTCACTGCAGAGCTTTCAGATAATTCTTTATATAGACTACCTTTAAGTGCATCAGTTATTGATGAAGAAGTTATTAAGAATCGAGATGCGCAACATATTGAAGACATCTTATTTTCAATACCTAATATTAATTATTCAACAGGATCATCTAGGGGAAAATTTTTACAAATTCGTGGAATTGGAGAAAGAAGCGAATTTACTGAACCAGTAAATTATTCTGTAGGAGTTATTATAGATGGAATTGATTTTACAGGCATATCATTAGCTGCAAGTACTTTTGATATTAAGCAAATAGAAGTATTAAGAGGTCCTCAAGGAACAATTTATGGAGCCAATGCTCTAGCTGGTCTAGTAAATATAGTTTCGAATGAACCAGAGGAAGTATTTTATTCTGAAATTTCAGGGTCATTGTCAGAATTTGATGGTAGAAGCCTAGGTTTTGTCTTTACTGGACCATTAGGTGAAAACTTTGGATTTAGATTTGGTGTAAAAAAGTACGAGAGTGATGGTTTTATAAAAAACCAACACTTACAAACTGATGAAACAAATAATATTGATGAGATTGTTTCGCGTTTTAAAATCTATATGGATTCTGATGACCAATTGTTAGAGGTTAACTTCTTATATTCTGATGTTGATAATGGTTATGACGCATTTAGTTTGGATAACACTAGAATAACTCTTTCGGATGTACCTGGGCATGACCGTCAAGAGACATTTGCTGGTTCTCTTAAATATTTAAAAGAGTTTAGTAAAATAAATGTAGAAGTTTTGTTGAGTTTTGCAGATTCAGATCTTGAATATGGTTATGATGAAGATTGGAGTAATACAGGAATATGTGATCAAACACCTTGCGATTCAAAAGTATTTGGTTTTGATTGGTGGTATTCATCTTTTGATAATTATATTAGAAATAATGAGAACTTCACTTTAGACACTAGATTGCTATCAAAAGGTAATAATGACTGGGTTTTAGGATTATATTACAGAAATCAAAAAGTAAACTTAGTCAGAGAGTATACATATTTAGAAAATAATTTTAAAAGTTCATTTGATACTGAAAATATAGCTTTATATGGACAATATAAATATCCACTATCAGAAACCATAGATTTTGAAGTTGGTTTAAGAATTGAATCAAGGGATGCTGATTATATTGACAACAATGGTCCTGCTCCAGATGGGTTTTTCTGTATAGCGATTTATCCAAAACCTGAAAGCTGCTTATTTAATAATGAGTATAATAATTCTGAAGATTTTTGGGGAGGAAAAATAGTTCTTAAAAATCAAATTAGCGATAATTTGCTGAGTTATTTCCTTATTTCACAAGGCTATAAGCCAGGTGGGATTAATATTGAAGGAAATGTAAGTAATGAAAATTTGGAATATGATTCAGAAACAATGATTAATTATGAAATAGGTTTTAAAGGAAATCTTAATAAAAACCTCCTTTTTCAAACTTCTATATTTTATCAAGATCGCAAGGACGTCCAAACAAAACAAAGTATAGTGACATCAATTAATTCTAGTGAGCAAGGCGGGTTATGCCCATGTAGCTTCACTGATTATATAGGTAATGCTGTTAAAGGATCAAATTACGGTTTAGAAATGGAATTAATTTTGTTAATAAATAATAAAATAGATTTATTCTTCAATTTAGGATTATTAGAAACTGAATTTAATAATTACTTAAGCTTTTCTCATGTTGAATCAGACCTTAAAAATGGAATCCCAGTAAATTTAAATGGAAGAGAGCAGTCCCATGCTCCTGAGTATCAAATAAGCTTAGGTATGAATTATAGAATAACAGATAATTTATTTATTAAGTTTGATATTGAGGCGAAAGATGAGTTTTATTTTTCTGATCGTCATAATATTCAATCAAATGATTATGTATTGTTTAATTTATTATTAGGATATCAAAAAGAGTCTTGGGAATTCAGTATATTTGGTAAGAATTTGAGTGACGAAGACTATCAAACTAGAGGGTTTGGAAGTTTTGGTAATGATCCAAGAAAATTTTACGCTACTGAACCATATTTTCAATTTGGTGCCCCAAGAGTTATTGGGGTAAACGGAAAAAGAAAATTCTAATAATATGTTTACAGCTTTAGAAATTTTTGCAGTAATTTTTGCCCTTCTTTATTTATTTTTAGCTATAAAGCAACACATTGCTTGTTGGTATGCGGCTTTTTTAAGCACATTAATCTATATATTAATATATTGGGATGTTTCACTTTATATGGAATCATTGCTTAATTTCTATTATCTTTTAATGGCTATATACGGTTGGATTAATTGGAATAAAAAATCTCAAATAGATAAAAATTATGTTATTTCGTGGTCATACCAAAATCATATTATAGTAATATTATTAATTCTAATTTTGACTATCGTTTCTGGCTTTTCTCTTCAGAAAACTGATGCTGTGTATCCATATTTAGATTCTTTTACTACATGGGCTTCAGTTGTTACTACATTTATGGTCGCTCAAAAAATACTTTCAAATTGGATATTCTGGATAATTATAAATTCAATAGCCATTTTCCTTAATTTTGATAGAGAGTTATATTTTACTGTTATTTTATTAATGACATACCAGGTAATGTCTGTTTATGGATATTATCAATGGCGAAAGAGCTATTATGAATACAAATCACAAAATTAAATTTTTATTAGAAAATGTAAGCGACTTAGATTTTAATATTGATGATGCAGAAATCTCCTATCTTATACATGGTAAGACAAACGACAGTTATTTACTTGATTTTAAAAAATTCAAATTAGTTTTAAGATTAAATAATAAAAATTCTTTGAATCTAGGAATCAATAGGCAAAATGAATCATTAATTTTGCAATCTTTAGATAAAAAAAATATCGTTCCTAACTTGGTCTATATGGACAACAAATATGAATTTATAATTTATGAATATATTGAAGGAATTGAATTAGACCTCAACAAGACTGATAGTGAAGGTAGAAAGAAATTACTCAATTTAATAGAGTCATATCAGGATATAAAAATAGATTTACCAAAATTTAATTATTTTAATCATGTCAGCTTATATTGGAAAAAAATAAAAGAAATCAATCTTATTAGTGATTTAAGAAAAAATAAAATGGAAGCCTTCTTGGCTAATCTGAACAATTTTCAACAATCTAATTGGCCCGCTTTGCTAACCCACCATGACCTGGAAACAAATATTTTAGTTACTGATGGTGGTTATAAGATTATTGATTGGGAATATGCTGGCAATGGCTTCCATGATTTTGATAGATATTCTTTGGGGTTAATAGAGGGAAATGAAATAATTGATGATTTAATAATGGTTATGAATGAACTTTGGGAAGAAATTAACTATCAAAACTAGATATCAATAATATTTTTATCTTTCATTAGTTTTTGTATTTCTTCTTTTATTTTCTCTAAAGCTCTAACTTCTATTTGTCTTACTCTTTCTCTACTAATGTCATATTTTTCACTTAACTCTTCTAAAGTTGTTGTCTCTTCACTAAGACGTCTTGTTTGAACAATATCTAGCTCTCTTTCATTAAGCACATTTAATGATTCAGATATTAGATCCTTTCTAATGCTGTCTTCCTCTTTTTCAGCATATTCCTCCTCTTGATTGGGCGTATCAGCCTCTAACCAATCTTGCCACTCAGCTTGAGAGCCATCATCTGATGAAATCTTTGCATTAAGAGATGGATCTGCACCAGATAATCTCCTATTCATATTAATAACTTCTTTTTCTGGGACATTTAATTGTTTAGAAATCTTTTCTAAGTTTTCAGGATTTAAATCTCCATCTTCATACGCTTGAATTTGGTTCTTTGCTCTTCTTAGATTAAAGAATAATTTTTTTTGAACTGCTGTAGTTCCTATTTTCACTAAAGACCATGATCTAAGAATATATTCTTGCATAGCTGCCTTTACCCACCAGAGAGCATATGTCGCTAATCTAAAACCTTTTTCAGGATCAAACTTCTGAACAGCTTGCATAAGTCCAACATTTCCTTCAGACATAATATCTGTAATTGGTAGGCCATAACCCTTATACCCCATGGCTAGTTTTGCGACTAATCGTAAATGACTTGTCACAAGCTTATGAGCTGCATCAGTATCACCATGAATACTAAGTCGAGTTGCTAGAGTGTATTCCTCTTCAGCGCTTAACATAGGAAATTTTTTTATTTCATTAAGATAATTGCTTAGAGTTACATCCCCAGATAACACAGGTAAATTGTTTATTTTTTTATTTTTAGCCATAACACTCTATTAACATATGGGTATGATTAGATGCAAATTAAAGTATATTGGACATTTCTTGCATAGCATGGGGTAAATTGGTTTCAAAGAGCATATTCTTCTTTGATGTTGGGTGTTCAAATCCTAATTTATATGCGTGCAAAGATTGTCTGTTTGAAACATTTAATAAGATATTTCTAATTGTATCATCGTATTTATTTATTTTAGATTTAAACCCAGTGCCATAAACTTGATCACCGATAACTGGAAGGCCTATATGTGTTAGATGAACTCTTATTTGATGTGTTCTTCCTGTTTCTAAATTACATTGGATTTTAGAAATATCTAATTCTTTATTAAACTTAATTCTTTTCCAATGTGTAATGGCAAATCTTCTTCCTTTTTTTTCTTCTTTATAAACAGCCATTTTTTTTCTATTTTTATTTGATCTTCCTATAAATGTTTCAATTTTTCCCGATTGAATATTTGGAATACCCCAAACTAATGCTTTATAGGATCTTATTAATTTTCCATCTCTACCATGATTGGCAAATTGTTCTGATAAGCTTTCATGTGTATTATCATTTTTAGCTATTACCATGACACCGCTTGTATCTTTATCAAGTCTATGAACTATGCCAGGTTTTTTTTCACCTCCGATACCAGATAAACTCTCACCACAATGTGCAATTAATGCATTTACTAAAGTATTATCATAATTTCCTGGGGCAGGGTGCACAACAAGACCAATAGGTTTGTTAATAACAATTAAATCTTTATCTTCGTGAAGAATTTCAAGAGGAATTTCTTGAGCTATAGGTTTTGGATCGATTGGCTCTGGAATATTAATATAGTAACTTTCCTCTGAGGAAACCTTTTTAGAGGGATCCTTTATGGTGATATGCTTATTGTTATAAATTTTAAATACATTACCCTCATTTATTAGATGTTTTATTCTTGATCGACTTAAATTAGAAATATTATTTGATAAAAATTGATCAAGTCTCAAACCTAATTCCTCAATAGATACTTTATATGTTATTGTTTCTTTTTTGGACGACATAGCATGAAACTCTTTAAGCAACATGATAGATATACCATTATATTAATGTTAATCGTAATTATTCTTGGTTTAGCGATAATTGTAAGTTTTTTTATAGTTGTAACAACTATTGTTTATAGAGGCATTCAACTAGCTCTATAAAATGACGACCACATCCTTATCCCAAATAACATTGAAAGAATCCACAATATTAGTTCTACATAATTTGGATCACTGTTGTACCCAAAGAAACCCTTCATGAATACACCTACACTCCCTTTATCATGCAGCAAATGGTAATATTTTCCTTTGGATTCATCATAGGTATAAAATAATTCATTTTCATTGTTATCCAATGAAGGTTTTGGTTGAAGGATATTCCAAGCCCTTGGTATATTGTTTTTATCAATTGTTTCATTTTTAACTAAGTAAGATTCAACTTCATGTGTTCCATATGCAATCATTCCAGAGGCAAATAAAACTAGTAATAGAGTTGTAGCTTTAAAAAATGACCTTAGATTTACTTTCTTTCCTTGTACTACAACCGCATAACCAATTAAAATAGCTAATATTGTACCCATGAAAAAACCTAAATAAGAGAAACTTCCAGTATTTGTAACGCTGGCAATAAGAAATAAAGCGGTTTCAAAACCTTCTCTTAAAATTGAAAAGAAGACTAAAAGAAACAGGGCAAAACCTGAACCCGCTATAGCATTTTTAACTGAATTTTCTATCTCTTTACGATCACTAACATGCTTTGCCAACCAAAAAATAACATAAAATAGAATAGCAGCAGTTATATACATGAAAATAGCTTCAAAAAGTTTTTCATAAGAAGTATTGCCAACACTTTCATTTATAGATGTAAGTAGGAAACCAACAATAGCGCTTGCAAATAATGAAGCAGCAACTCCGTACCAAAGAACTCTCTTCTCATCGGTTAAGTTATTTTTATCTAAAATTGTATAAATAATTCCAATTATTAGAGATGCTTCTAAACATTCTCTAAAAGTAATTATAAATTCGTTCATTTTTCTCTCATTAATTTATTGCTATTAATAATCATTATCACTAAATAATTTAGTTAGCATTTTTAATCAACTAATAAAATATGAAAGTTTTATGAATACATCCATAAAAATAATAGTTTTTATAATTAGTTTTTTTATTAACGATTCTATTTACTCAAATGAGATGATAATAGGTAAGGAGACAATTGAACCTGGAATAGATATTATATTCGAGGGCGCAATAAAAGATGAAATTGAACCAGGTAAATTCTTTTTAGATCAACAATCGACAGATATTCATTTAGAAGCATTAATTAATTGGTCTGAAAAATCACCAATTGGATCACCTATTGGAGGCTTTATTCCTTATTTAGAAGTAGAAGCTCTTGTTATAAATACAAGAAATAATATTAAAGGAAAATTCTTATTAACCCCTCATCTTAATATGTCTGATAACTTTCATTACGCTTCAAATATTAAATTACCAGGTAAAATTGATGATAATTATAATATAGAGTTTTTTATATATCCTCCAAAAGAGGGAATAATAGGATATCATTATGATTGGGTAAATGAAGGGAATTACCCTTTAATTCTGCCAGTTTCGTATAAATATAAGAATCTTAATTTCAAAAAGATTGCAAATTCAAAAAGAAGGTAATTTTCTAGTTGCAATTGATTATTAATTGCGCTAGTAATTGCGAATGATTATTAATAACAAAATCATATTTTAATTATTTGGGGAGAAAACCAATGAAAAAATTAATTTTATGTACTTTTGCTTTTGCTCTAATTGCATCAAATACTTCTTCATTTTCACAGGATGTAGAAGAAATTGTTGTTAAGGGTAAAGTACTTTATTCAGATCAGGTTACAGCATTAAAAACACCTGTTGCTATTATTGATGTGCCGCAAACTCTATCAATTGTTACGGATGATGAAATTCGTAAACAAGGTTTTAGAGAGCTTGGTGATATAGTTCGCTATACTCCAGGTGTTAATACATCTCAAGGTGAAGGTCACCGTGATTCTATCGTCTTTAGAGGCGTAAGGTCTACTGCAGATTTTTATCTTGATGGCGTAAGAGATGATGTTCAGTATTACCGTTCATTATATAACTTAGAGCAAGTGGAAATTCTTAGAGGACCTAATGCTCTTTTATTTGGGCGTGGTGGTACAGGTGGCATAATTAACAGAGTAACTAAGAAAGCTGTTTTAGATGAGCAATTTGGTTCATTTGATATGGGCGCTGATTCTTTTGGAGCATTTGATTTTGCTGTTGATTATAATGTATCAACTGGAGAAAAATCTGCTTTAAGAATTAACTTTCATAGTGACACTTTAGAAAATCACAGAGATTATTATGATGGTGATCGATATGGATTTAATCCAACTTTAAGACTAGAACTTAGTCCTGTAACAACATTAGATTTATCTTATGAACACGCTGATCATGAAAGATTTATCGATCGTGGTGTACCTACATTAAATGGTGAGCCTGTTGAAGCTTTTGAAGAAATAGTTTTTGGTGACACTGATACCAACTTAACAACACTTAGAGCTGATATTTATCGCGCAAATTTAAGTCATGAGTTTTCTGACAATAGAAAAGGTAATCTTGTTGTTCAGTATAGTGATTTTGCAAAAATGTATAAAAATTATTACGCATCAGGTTACTCCGGTGGAGACACATTTACAGCGGATGGTTATAAAGACCCTACAGAAAGAACTAATTTAATAATTTCTGGTAACATTGTTAATGAATTTCAAACTGGATCAGCAAAACATACTTTATTAGTTGGAGCTGAAATTATTGACACAGAAAATGAAAATTTCCGTTACAATACTTTCTTCATTACAACTGAAGATGATAACGAAGTATTCAATATCACTAGACCAATAAACTTTGGAGTAAATGCAGCTGGTGTCAGAACTTATAACGACTTTACTGCAGATCTAAAAAGTAAAACTGAGTCAGATATTCAAGTAACTTCTATTTATGTTCAAGATCAGATTGATGTAACTGATAACTTTAAAGTGCTTTTAGGTGGTCGATTTGATAATTTCGATATTACTGTAAGAGATGTTAAAAAAGGAACTTCTGAGACTAGAGAAGACGAAGAATTTTCACCACGAGCTGGTTTGATATTTAAACCACAAGAGAATGTATCTCTTTATGTAAGTTATGCTGAAAGTTTTCTTCCAAGATCCGGTGAGCAGTTCAAAAAACTTGACGCAAACGCTGCTAGATTAGATCCAGATGTGTATGAAAGCACTGAAATTGGAGTAAAGTGGGATATAAGACCTGGATTAAGCTTTACTGCTAGTTACTTCGATAGTGAGCAAACAGTAGCT
>Ga0208277_1000519_pt1 | contig 22604 bp, 22 predicted proteins | sample ETNtaG_5_FD_185782 | JGI IMG/M metagenome (GOLD analysis project Ga0208277, IMG submission 185782) | Marine microbial and viral communities from oxygen minimum zone, Eastern Pacific Ocean - ETNP201406SV205 (SPAdes) (version 2) | ecosystem: Environmental > Aquatic > Marine > Oceanic ...
TAGTGTTTAATGTCTTAGGGTTTAAGGACTCGAGTGATATATGATAATCTCAAACACCCTGGTATGGCCATGGCTATACGAGTATTACAAAAAATTCATTTCTCACCTTTTTGTAATTCGTTTGAAAAATACCGTGATAAAAAAAATGATAAAAATGAAATTAAAACACAAGTGATTATTTTGTACGTCTGCTTTGCCGGGCCTTGAGGATTGTTCTTCAAGACCCAATGATGATATTTCGGGTGTCGTAGGTGTCATTAACTGGATATTCTCGACATCATCATTTTTCTACCGATATTAGTATCCCGTCATATAATCTATAGTATAATGTCTTGCACATATGCGCGAGTCTCCAACTTTACTTGAAGTTGTTGCTGCCGAAAATTTTGTTGCAAGTTTACACTTGGCAATTTCCCAACTGCTCGATGTAAAGTCTTATTATGTTTAAAATTCTTAGCTCAGAAATTTCAACTGTAGATTTTATCTTTTAGTTATCAGCAAAAACTCACTTTTATCAGAAAGTATCGCCACGAAATTGGAACTTTGCTGCATTTTTGTTTAGAGCTGAACTCGCTTTCTCGATATAGCTCTTCAACTGGGGAACGTTTATACGATATAGGACGGATCTCAACTTCAAATGTATCTGGTCTTTCAAAAACACAGGTATCAATATCAGCTATTCATATAATTTTACCACTATATCTACAAAACATGAAACACAACGACTTCATGACCAAACATAAATCGAAAGTTTTGAAATTACAAAGCTTCGTGGGCGAAGACAAGTGTATGAACAAACGCTTCCGAAAGCAAATGGTAAAGCTAGCTTTCGCAAATTTACATGAACTTTTTATTCGTGGTGTGTTGCCTTCCTTATTTTTTTTAGTGGAAACTATTAAATTAAGGATTTGGTTCAATTTTGTACTTGGCTCAAGGAAGACAAACAACTTAACTTATAGTTATTTTTCGTTCTATCTCGCACGCTCAGAAAGTACTCGGAGTATATGCGGATCTTACGATTTCCATATTTTTACTGCACTCGCAGCTGCTACAAAATGTTGTGAATGGTACTTTAAAGCTTCCACCCGTGGTGATAAAAAAGCCCTTTTCTACAAATATGGTAAAGTGCCATGTGCTTTAAAATCTGTTGCGAGGAATCCGAAGGGTCTTCCCGTTCAGTATTTCAACCACTGCTGTCCTCTTTGCTTAAATAGACGAGTAAGTCCAACTCTGTTGATGACAAGTGGGTATGTTAAGTATAATATTCAGTATTTTCTTTTCATTTTATAAAATACAGATATGTCTTTTGTTTTTCTTGTATTTCAAGACATGTATCGAAATATAATACTTGTCCAGTGACGAAAAAGTTCGCATTGAATTGCCCAGATAATCTCAGGATGCTCTATGAAGTACGGTGCTAAGTTTGCGTGAACGCTTTGCTGATTATACCAAAAAAGCAAAAATTAGCAAAACAGCTATTTACAGAGTTATAAACATGAAAGCATGTTCGAAAAGGATGGTAAAAAGTTCTTGGTCATGGGCAGTAGAGAAATTAAGTCTGCACTTACGAATATTGCCAAGCTATACTCAGAAATGATAATGATCAAGGACACGTACATGGCCATCACATATATCGTCCAAGTGTGAGAACTCCAATAGATAAGTGCACACCGTGCGCCGCCTAAAGTTAAAAGATTTTTTCTTGAGTCGAAATGACTAGGTAAAGTTAAAATGAAAAAAAATTATATAAGTACGGATGCGTCAGCGGGTGTCGGCGTGTTCGCATCGTTTGGAGAAGCCGTTTCACAATTTTTTTTCAGTGCCCTTTTTTTTGCCCTCTTTCTATTTGGCAGAGTCTAACGAGCACCTTAAAAGAGTAATAGAAAGGTGAAGAAAACTGGTTCGAAAGTGGTATGTTCAGGTAGGAGACGATATTACAACAAGGATGTCTCCAGGGTATTTCGAATGTCCGAACAGCCAATTAGCTGTATATTTCCCGGACTAGATGTTTATCTCTGCGACTCTGAAGTAAGTTTACTTACGCAGTGCAACGACTCGTCGGGAGTCTTCAAAGTGGAGAAAGGTGGCGTGTGCCAGCTCCATAATATTATCGGTATGTTTGGGGTGTTATGACCAGAGTCACTATTTCGCACACTTTCACCCTTTTTTTTTAAGTTTGCATTTTTTTTTCTACTGTACAGCTACGTACCGGTACACTATCTCGTTTGAACTTAAATAAAAGAAAAACTCGACTTTAACCTCACGATCTCAGAGGCAATACCGTATTAATTTTCGATACATGTGTGAAGGACATAACATTCAGAGAAGTCGGGTTAAAAACCACAAACGAAAAGGTCGGGGGAAAAGACTATGCTGCTATCCAAATAGACAATCCTGTTTTTAAATAGATACGTTCTCTTTGAACTGCAGACCACTTTTTCTTGTCCGGAATGCGCCTTAGGCTCTCCTTTTTAAATGTGCTTCAACACTATGAAACGTTTTCTTTAACTCGCACTAATGAAAGCTGCTCTATAGTCTGAAGAAAATATATCATTTTTGCTGTGTTCTTGTCTCAATTTCAAGGTGCTTTCGAATTTAATCTGGAGTAAGTTTTATACTTGTGTAGTGAGAATTTGGTTCCACACTCAATTCCCCAGGTTTTAAAATTAGATTGTACAATTTCAATATGCGTAAGAAAGTGAGTAATCGCGAACGCATTAACGATATATGTGCTTTGAATTGGAGCAAAACAAATAGGGATTTTCCAAAAGTTGTTGAAAGTCCTAAAAATATGCCCGAAGGGAAGGGTGTCGAGGAGTTTAACGCAATCCGAGTTACTGACGCAAATTCAATGGCACCTTGTGATTCTGTCGTTAGTTCTGTCGATTTTTCGCAAGAGAATGTATCTTTACTCCTGGCTGCTGGTTTAGACAGAAAGTTGAGGATATTTGACATTGATGGAAAACGAAATTCACTGAAGTCTTCCACTCTGTTTGAGGATTTACCTCTACATAAGGCTAAATTTACATCTTCTGGTCGGGTAGTATTAAGTGGAAAGGCAAATTTTGTTTATGTATTTGATATAAATAAAAATACGGTCATCAATCGTATTGATGTTTTTGGCTCTGAAATACTGATCAATGGTTTTGCAGAGTCAGCTGATACTTCTGAAGTTCGAACTACTTCAATATATGGTATTGGAAGAACGTTATCTGTCATTTCCAGTCAGGATTATCGAGAAATTGCGACTCTTAATGTCAACGAAGACATACTTGGAGCTTCTTACTCTCATAGCGGACGAGAATTATTTTTAGCTGGGTGTGACGGTAAAATTTGCACTTGGGACTTGAGAAAAATGAGATGTATGGATAAAAAGAGTTTAGTTGGATCCCGAAAATTAACAGCTCTTAACTACTCGGCTTTGGACCAGTTGGCAGTAGGTGATAGTGATGGGGTGGTGAACGTTTTTCCTCGATGGAAAGAGCTGTTTAATGATTCGTCGCAAAAAGAGTTGGTCGCAGGTCAAAAAATAATGAGCTTGAAGTCTGCAGTAGATGGTTTGACCTACAATTGTAGTGGTAGCTTGCTGGCACTTTCATCAAGTGTGTGTAAGGACTCGTTAAGAATGGCAAAGCAGCCATCGTGCACCGTCTATTCGAAATGGCCTACATCCAAGAGCCCTGTCAATTTCGTATTTTGCACTACGTTCAGCAGAGAAAGTAGATATCTTGCTATAGGTAACGCACGCGGCAGAGTGTTACTCTATTCGTTAAGATAGCTTTTTAAATTTTGAGCATATGTTTTATGTAGAATTTATTTTATTGCAACTGTGACAAATGCTAATATGCCCGGCTATTCCACATCATATCACGAGGATCTTCAAATCAACGAAGTCTCCTGGCCTCTCTTTCTGACTCCATAAGTGTAAGGATATCACCTAGAAAAGAAAAGAAAATATCAAACAAAATTCTGAACCGCATTATCATATCTACCTTCTCGAACAGGACCTTTCACGTTTCTCATAATTTGACGATTCTGATCGTCCAAAAACTTCACCCGAACCTGAGTCACCTGAAAAATGGGTAAGATATATTATACTACACATTTTATAGAAAATAACCTGTCCTCTCGAACCAGTTCGTCCAATAACTTTCATCACAATAGCCCTAAGTCGAATTAAAGTTAGAACCAAAAACTTCAATGCGAAGTTAGCTATAAGAATCACCCGGCGCAATGCCGAGGAGATGATTACTTCAAATATACTTACAATTTAATCGGGTCCTATTTAAAACACATCAGTGAGTTCAATAAACATAAACGAAGGACTAAATTTTGCCGGAAAAGTAAAAAATGGCATACCATTGTAAGACGGAAAAGAATAAAATCTGCCGAATACAGAACTATGCTATGTTTCGTTCAGTTATGGAATAAAACTGTTTGACGCCTAGCCGATGCGTGACAAATTTCGGAAGTCGTGTAAGTGCAGCACATTCGCAAAGTCATTTTTCTTTTCTGTTGACGGTTTAGGGTACCAAATCAAAATGCGAGAGTGGAAACAAGGCCCAAAAATCCTGACTTAGAATATCGATAGAAAAGGAAGCACGCGATCGGCGAAGAGCTATAGTATCAGCAGTAACCGTATCCACATTCTCTCCAATTGTTATTCGCGATGGTATCTCTGAAGTTGCAGAAGCGTCTTGCTGCCTCTATTTTGAATTGTGGAAAGCGCAAAATTTGGCTCGACCCTAATGAAGTACGTTTAAATTACAACTTTCTGTTCTTTTGAGCAGAGCCCTACCACATTTAACGTAAAGTTTGCTAACCTAACCACCTTGCTTTTAGATAACTGAAATTTCGAACGCGAATTCCCGCCAAAATATTCGAAAACTTGTCAAGGACGGGCTTGTAATCCGCAAGCCAGAAAAGGTGCTGAACGCTATTCTTTCTCTTTCTCCTCTAATTAGTTTGCTACTAGATCCATTCACGGTCAAGGACTCGCAGGGAACAAGAAGCGAAGCGAAAAGGACGACATACTGGATATGGTATAGCCATTATTTCCCCATTAACTGAAAACCTCAATCTTAAACTTAACAGGTAAAAGAAGAGGTACAAGGGAGGCGCGTTTGCCTACTAAGGTGCTCTGGCTCCGTCGACACAGGGTCCTTCGTAGGTTATTGAAGAAATATCGAGATGCCAAGAAAATTGATAAGCATATGTACCATTCCATGTATCTTAAATGTAAAGGGAATGTATTTAAGAATAAGAGAGTCCTCATGGAGGCCATACACAAGACTAAAGCAGAAAAAAGTCGCGAAAAAACACTTGCAGACCAGTTCGAGGCCAGGCGCACTCACAACAAAATAGCGAGATCTAGAAAAATTGCAGCTCGTGAGGAAAGAATTCTGACAGGAGCTGCCGCTGATTTGAAGTAAATAAATTTCCATTAGTATGTTGTTAATAATATATCCTGAATATCTTTCAACAAATCCCCCACAACTCCTCTATCTGGGACACTTCCTGCCATGCCATAGATAGGAGCTTTTCCTCCTTTAATACCCTCAGGCAAGCTTAAAACCTCATAAACTGAATTCCTCAAATCTGCAATCAATTGTGGAACGCACGATACGTTTGCAGCAGTGATACAAAAGTGCAGAGCTGGTGGCGCTTGCAACACAGAAAGTTGCCAGCCTTTCGACTGTAGAATATCATTCACAATATATATATTGATTTTATTAATGTTACTCTTCCAAGCAACTACCATGTTTACATCTTCACCCAATACTTGCAAACCTGGTATAGAATTGATGTGTGTCCGAAGCATAACAGCAACAGCATAAATCTCTCTTGCTAAATTCGTATATCCTTCAATACCCATGTGAACAAGCGCTGCCCATGTTTGACTTATCAGTCCCCCTGAGCGTGAACCAGCCTGTGAAGGAGATATATAAAGCCCCCCAGTCCAATCCATTACTGATGTATACTGAAATTTCCGCAATCCTCTTGATGAATATAAAACTACTGATGAACCTTTTTGAGCACAGCCATATTTATGAGTATCTACACTCATGGAAGTTACCCCAGCTAACTCAAAATCAAAAACAGTTGGAATTTCTGCCTTTAGAAAAGGTAAAACAAAGCCACCTAAACAAGCATCGACGTGAAGGCAACAATCATACGTTATCGCAACCTCGCTAAGGGCTGCTATTGGGTCTATCGCACCATGTGGGTAGCTTGGAGCCGATGCATAAATCAAAATAGTATTTTTGTTTATCTTCTTTTTGACCTCATCCACTTTCATTCTTCCTTCCTTGTCAACCCCTACCTTAATAAGTTGTATCTTGAAGTATTCTGCAGCCTTATACACAGCAGCATGTGCCGAAATAGCAACAATCCTGGAGAAATAAAAAGTAAGCTAAAGGAAGAAAGGAAGAAAAAACAAAAGTATAATTACATTTCCGGGAGTAAAATTTTCCTACGTTTCTGCATGTAATCACGGGATACTCTAACAGCTGTTAGAATACTCTCTGTGCCACCAGAAGTAATACTTCCGCAGATACTATTTTTATCCCAGGATCCAGCACCTAGCAATTTTGCCGTCATAGAAACTACTTCAGCCTCCATTCTGCACACAGAAGGAAATGCTTCGCTATGCAATGGATTAGCATGCGCAAACTGTGCATAAACAATATTGCACATTTCAAAGTGAGCACTATCAGCAATGTAAACTGTACCAGACATTTTATTTGTTGTCTCAGTTAATACAGTATCTTTCTTCTTCAGTGCAGTTGCTTCTCGCAAAACTTTTGCAATGGGCCAGCCTATCTTTGGAAGCTCTTCATTTTTTTTTAGCATAAAACTACGACTGGAAGATATGTCTTTCTCCAACTGTGAAAGTAATTTTTGCTTTTCTTTGCTTATAAAGAAAGCAACGACCGGCATCCTTCGAAAGCTGCGAAACAACGTGCTTTTTAACCTTTCATGACGCAAGAAGTCAGCAAACTGTACGCTCTGGTGAAGAACAAACGAGGAGAACAGTATGAAAACTCCACAAAAAATAAGAATATCAGTCAAAGAGTAATTCTGAAGTGACAAGTGCCATAACTGGATAATCTCCTTCAGTTGCCATTGAATTGAGAGCATGTTGTAGAAATATATGTCACGATCAACAAACAAGCTGCTTTCAATTTTCAATGTTTTAAACGGCAAATAAACTATGGAAAAGCTCGTCCGTTTTCTCCCTCGAACCTGGTTATATATAAAAAATAGGCGCAGAGTTCAAAAACTAGACGAGTAAAAAAATGACTAATAGTTAGTTACGTAATTTACTATTCGCTTCAGGAAACTCAGTGTGCCCCGGTCTTTTGACTCCAAGTTGCCAACTGACTTCCTAGGCTTCCCTGTTAACCTCCGCATGAAATCAAACGAAGCTCTCGATGTTGACAAGAAACTGAAACGGGAGAAGTGATTTTTTCGTCTCGTATAAAACAGCCTTTAAATAACTTGCTTGTTTTACGAAAACCATAATTACCGTATCCATTATCCATACCTTCCCGGTAAAGTACCGGGACTTTAGTTCCTATTTCCAATTTTCCCAAATGATTTGAAACCCTAGATATAATTCCGAAAAAAAAGGAAAAAGAAGGAGGAGGAAAAGGGAAAGAACTGGGGCACAATCCAAAGGACCTAAATCTTGAAAGAATAACAGTGTGTTTTACGTGTTTTCTAAGGAGTTATCCGTTAACGCTCACAATCAACTATTTTATGGACGTAAATAGATTGCAAAAGTTGGCTGGCGCTGTGCGCACAGGCGGAAAAGGATCAGTTCGAAGGTTTGCCCAGTTACATTATCACTTCATTTCCAAACGATTTTTACTCTTCCCTTCCAAGGAAAAAAAAGGTTTCCCATAAAACAACTTCAACAGATGATAAGCGACTTCAGAGTGTCTTAAAAAGACTCGGCGTTACGACTGTACCTGGAATTGAGGAAGTTAACATATTTAGTAACGATACTGTCACTCACTTCACAAGTCCTAAAGGTAATTTTTCATATTATAGTTCACACCTGGAAACTTAAGCAATGTAGTTCAAGCTGCAACACCATCAAATACTTATGTAATTAGTGGTCTATCCCAAACTAAGAGTAAGTGCATAATTTGAAATTCCAATGTTTTTTCACCTTACAATATATGCTAGAGCTGCAAGACTTACTTCCAAGTATTGCAAGTCAACTAGGTGCGAAAATATTTGGTCTATAGTCTTCAAAAGTTGAAACTATGTCACAGGTCCTGAAAGTTTTCAAACTTTAAAAAAGATGGCTGCCGAATTTACTTCGAATGAAGCATAGTATTCAGGTTGCATGCCCGACTGTCCTGAACTTTACATTATGTACTAACTATTAACTCAGTTTTTTAATTTTAGTAGGGTTTAGTACTAGATACTTTTTTTTTACTTAACCCTAAACCTATGTGTGAGCTCAATAACGCCATCAGATCAAATACTAAATAATTAATGAATTAAATTACAACAACTACGCACCTACCTTTGGTATCAATAAAATTGCATAGCTGATATAGTATTTGTTGGAGTCAAAGTTTGTAAACTGGATCTATTCCCAAAATGAAAAAACATCTACGCATCGTGGAAGCAGTTGCATGGCAAATAATTATTCGGCTTTCCTCATTTTCATCACCTATCACTTTACAAGAACCATAAAACTCATTGAACAAAGTACATAACATATAGAGATAATCACAGATTCGAGAAGGCATTAACTCCTGTAAAGATGAATCAAGTGCCTCGGCAAACTTCAAAATATGTAAAGCTAATATCTTCTCTTCCTTCTCTTTTAAATGAAATTCTTGGGTTCTGGCGTTTTGTACATTTATCTCTGTTTTATCGAGTACTGAGCTAACTCTGACATGTGCATATTGCAAATATATAGCAGTGTTACCTTTAAGATCCAGCATTCTATCGAAGGAAAATACATAGTTTGTAGACAAATTATTTTGGAGATCTGCATATTTTATCGCACCTATTCCTAATTTTCTTGCGGTCTGTTTCATTTCTATCTCATTGAGACCAGATGTGCCCCTATTCTTCAATTCATCATAGCATCGTGACTCGGCTTCACTTAGGAGATCCTTCAGACGAACGACCTCGCCAGAACGAGTGCGGAATCTTTTGCCATCTTCTCCCATCACCAATCCAAAACCAACATGACTCAATCGAACATCTGGCTCTCCATATCTTTTGAGCCAATCAGCTCGCTCCGATGCATCGAAAATACCTGCAAAGTGTTTTTTCTGGCCGCTATCGGTTACGTAAATTATCCAGTCCGCTTTTTCGTGTTTGATTCTATGATTTATCGCCGTGAGATCCGTAGATGCATAATTATAACCACCATCACTCTTCCTACATATAAGAGGTGCTCCTTCAAAACTGCTGAATATACACAAAGCACCTTTACTCTTCACAGCTATATTTTTCTCTTGTAATTCTTCAAGTACAGCTGGTATCATTAAGTTGTAAAAGCTTTCACCTCTTTCCAAAATTTTTACATTTAGAGCTTCGTATATAATTTCAAAATCATTTCTGCTCGTTTGGCACACATTTTCCCATATTCTTAACATGTTCAGGTCACCAGCTTGCAACTTTACAACAGCTGCCTGAGAACGAATCTTAAATTCAGTATCCTCGTCAAATCGTTTCTTCGCAAGCTTATAGCACGATTGGAGATCCCCAATATTATCTACAAAACCATCGCGTTCATCATTTAAATACTCTATTAACATTCCAAACTGGGTACCCCAATCCCCAACATGATTTAAGCGTAATGTTTCAATGTTTTTATATTCAAGCATTCGACATATAGAATCACCAATGATAGTACTTCTCAGATGCCCCACGTGCATTTCCTTTGCTATATTAGGAGATGAAAAATCGACAATTACGCGAGGATAGGTTACGCTTTCGGCTCTGTTTACTCTTTTCTCTCCTAACTCACAAATATTGAAATTTTGTAGGATTTTTGAAGAAATGTATGCATCTGATATTTTTATGTTGATGAAGCCAGGTCCACCTATACTTGGGTTCTCAAAGAAGGGATTCACTGGTATCATGTTGATAATGTTTTGAGCAACCTCTTTGGGACTGTTAACCTCACATCCTTCGACTTTACGTACGATGGAAAATAAGTGCATGGCATCGTTAAATTGGTAGTCTCCAAGCATCGAGTTCGCGCACTCAGTGAGCGATATCTCCTTACAAATCTCAGGATATGCGGCTTGAACGGCCTGCGTGAAAATTGATTTTAACGAGGCTTTCAAATTGTCTTCTTCAAGCTTGAATAAAACCGACTTCCTTTCACTGAGGCTCTCCAAGGACTGGACGCTTTTGATCGAACCAGAATGTAGTCGCAATTTCTTTTTTGGGCAGGATTGAACTCGCAACCTAGAATAGTTTTGAAGGGAAGCACTGTATTTAATTGGGGTTGCCCCTACAATTCTCAAAGCATGTGTTTGTAATCGATGCGCCATTGATAAAGATATACAGCAAGGATATTTGGATTTGGGTTGTGTGAAGATAGTGATACCCAAAGATATACAGCTAAGAAGCTTGTCAGAATACCCAGAATATAGGCTATACCTTAGAGACTCCTTTTTTAATACCGTCTCTTACTTCTCAGATAGTTTTTACGGTTTTCACAATTTACAAAAATTCATTTTTGTAAAAGAAAGGGAGGCCCAAAAAACGAAAAAGGGGTTCTTCTAGTTACAAAAATTCTTTGGAGTTCTGTCATTTCAGTAAAAAAGGGTGAACATTCAAATCATATTTTAAAGAGGGCAAACATTTTTTTATTTCAAACACATATTAGGATATTAGCATATATGCTTGTACGAAGGGTACAAAACACCCGGAACAATACAATACCCAGGATCACGTGTGTCTCACAAGCCAGCCGTTCACATGGATTCCACACAAGTTCTGTGTAAGAACGATGCGTTTGTGTTCGAATTCGAATATAAGCAGTATCGAGCTCGCGTTACTCATACAGCAAGAGAGCGAAGTTTAAACGTTTCTTTGGGGGATTCTCACGGACCAGAACAGTGGGTAAATGGAGAAACAGATGCAGGAAAAGAAAGGTTCATGTTTAACTACTCAAAGTTTATAAAGTATCATGATATGTCATTTTCTTAGAATTAGGCGACCAATGTTGAATAATGCATTTCTAAGTTTGAGTACGGTCCGATTTGAGATGAACACAATACCTCAGTTAGTTTCGAAGGTATTCTTTATCGAATTCAAATGAAGTTATATTAAAAACTATAATTCTTCAAACACTAGCAACTTGCCTTTGTTGGATTAGCAACAAATAGAAATCGTGAAAGCCTTGATATGAATTTGTCGGGAAGTTCTGATTCTTCTCCCAAGAAAGATATCACGGTCGAATCATCTAACCGTATTCTCTGTCTGATGAGTCATACTGGTGGAGGTCATAAAGCAAGCGCCCAGGCTTTAAAAGATGGATTTGGGTGCATCTATGGTAATTCGTTTGTTATCTAATTTTTTTATTATTTACGCATATTGTGTTAGGGAATACGTATGATGTGAACGTTGTGGATTTATGGAGCTCACATTCTCCGTGGCCTTTGTGTAACATGCCAAAAAGCTACTTCTTTTTGGTTAAAAACCCATGGCTTTGGCGCTTAAATTTCCGCTGCTCAGAACCAAAGATAGTTCATGAAACACTGTTCAGGGTGAGTAAATTAAAACTTAAAGCATGCAAATGAATTTTACCTTCAAATTATTTATAAGGGATATGCTGCGATTGTTAGCAAGCAATTTGCTCGTGTTTTCATGGAGTATAATCCCCACTTAATTGTAAGTGTGCACCCGCTGATGCAACATGTGCCCGTAAGATACTATGATCAGTTTTTACTTGACATTGAATAATTTGCTTTACAAGTTAATGTCTTTGGAGCGACTTCGTGGTAAAGTTGCAAAACCGATTCCATTCACGACTGTCGTCACAGACTTAACCCGTTGTCATCCGACATGGTTTCACAAGGTTTTTACCATTGCATTTCTTTCATAAGTGATAATTACTTTTAACTTAGAGCGTGTTGAAATGCTTTGTAGCGACAAAAATAGTGGTTTCGCAAGCATTAAGTTTAGGGCTGAAAACAACACAAATTGTATGTCACGGACTTCCTATCAGACCATCTTTTAGCATTCCTTCTGGATCAAGAGCATACTTAAGGGAGAAGTTAGGTATGCATAAGGATGCTCGGACTGTAATGTTAATTGGAGGTGGTGAAGGAATGGGGAAAATAACAGAAATAGCGGAGGAATTATCAAGACGGTTTGTTTGAGCTATCTTTGCTAACTTTTTCATAATGAATCTTAATCAGACTGTCCGAAATACATCAACTTGTGATCATATGTGGAAATAATAAATCTCTTGTTGAAAAGCTGAGCGCCAAAATATGGCCATTCAGCGTCCATGTTAAGGTATTTATATTTTTTAAATATGTAAAATTTTACGTGAATCGAAATAGGGATTTGTTCAGAATATGTCGGAATATATGTCATGTTGCGATTGCGTTATCACAAAAGCAGGTCCAGGTACTATAGCTGAGGCTCTAATATGTGGAATTCCAATCATTCTTAACGGTATCATCTTTATCAGTTGCTTGTGTCTATTATTACAGTTTTACAGGATGTATACCGTGCCAAGAAGAAGGTAATATACCTTTTGTACTTGAAAATAAAGTTGGGACCTACAGTGAGGATCCTGTGGTTATTGCAAATACTGTCTCGGAATGGTTTGATACAAATGATGGAACTTTGGAAGAAATGTCAGCTCGGGCTAAGCTACTTGGGAGGCCTGAGGCAACTTTCAACATCGTGCGCGACCTTGCAGGTATGTCCTTTTTAATGTTTCATCCGCAAAATTTTCAACCTTTCTCATGATGAAAGATCTCGTGTTACAATAAACGTCGTGAAGCTATGTTGAATTCCATTTAAGATGAGCTTTAATGTGGCACCTTTATTAAGAATAAATTATTTTTTTTTATAGACTTAATGAACACTTACTGTACGTGTATGTACCATGGTACCGTGTATTTTGTATTCTCGTAAAATTTTCTTTTTACCTTTGCACTTTGTGACTGGTGCATTTTGGGAACTTCTTATCCGCTGAACTCCCAGCCCAGCAGACGTACAAAATAATCACTTGTGTTTTAATTTCATTTTTATCATTTTTACCAAATAAATGAAAAAAATTTCAGGGACCCCTTTCAGTGTAATCCTCCCGAACATCTCGCCAGACTCACGGTTGCTTTGTCATTAAAACAACTAGTAAGCAAATAAAACTTTGTCGAAAGTGGTTAGAATATACTTTTCCAAATTGCGCTCGATATCTTGTTCGATATAGCTACGCTTGTGAAGTTTTGAGAGCGTCACTGCTTTGATTTTTTATAAGTCGTTTCTTATGAAACTTTTGCGGCCCATGGTGAGACTTCTCCTTTCTTTCTTTACGTCTTCCTTTACACGAAGATTTGCAGGGCGAGATATGTAGCAACGTTGGTTGCAATGTTAGTGTTTTTGCTCCTTCACGCAGCGCTTTACTATCACACAGGAAAAGAATTCATGTGGGCGGAGAACAACTCCGGAGAAAGGCTCTCATAACTCGTACATTTCACAGAGTTCAGTCTGCAGTAGCTGTGGCAGACAAAGAGTGCTCTGGAAATGTGCTAAATATTCTGCGCGAACGCGGCCTTCTTGATGCTTGTACTAACGAGGGTTTGCTAAGTGAGGCTACCCAAAAACCAATACGAGTATATTGCGGTTTTGATCCAACTGCCGACTCTCTGCATTTGGGTAACCTTTTGGGAATTGTTGTTCTATCCTGGTTTCAGCGCTGTGGACACACACCCATTGTACTCCTTGGAGGTGCAACCGGAAGTATCGGTGATCCCTCTGGCAAATCAGCTGAACGACCATTATTGGAAACAGAAATGATACGGTCAAACACAGCGAAAATTGGACAGAACCTTGAAGAAATTCTTGGTCGTGATATTAAATATCCACCTGTGGTTATGAACAACCTTGATTGGTTTGCAGACATGAGTTTTCTCGATTTTTTGAGAAATGTTGGTAGATATGCAAGAATTGGAACAATGATTACCCGTGATAGTGTGAAATCACGCCTAGATAGTGAATCTGGGATGAGTTTCACTGAATTTTCTTATCAGCTTCTTCAAGGATATGATTTTATGCACTTATTTCAGAAGCATGATGTTACCGTTCAAATAGGAGGAAGCGATCAATGGGGTAATATTGTCGCTGGTTCTGACCTCATCAGACGCACCATTGCTAAGGAATCGGTGTTCGGTTTAACTTTTCCGCTCTTATTGAAAGCAGATGGAAAAAAATTTGGAAAGAGTGAAGATGGGGCAATCTGGCTCTCCTCTGAGCGCTTATCTCCATTCAAATTTTACCAATATTTACTACAAACAACAGATGAAGATGTTCTTCGGCTAATGAAGATGCTCACATTCGTACCTCTCGATGAAATAGAGACATACTCGAAGTTAATGAATAGCAAGAACTATGTACAAAATAGTGCTCAAATTCGGCTTGCAGAGGAAGTGACAAGATTTGTCCACGGCGAGGTTGGATTACAAAAGGCTATCACCGCTACGAAGGGACTTATGCCTGGATCAGATACAGAATTAGACATTGATGTACTTCAGTCTTTAATTGATGTCGTGCCGACTACTGTATGTGCTAGGAGTGACATTGTAGGTATTCCTGTAGTTGATATAATAGTTAAAGTTGGGCTACGGAAGAGCAAAGCTGAAGTTCGGAGAATGATTAACGGTGGCGGGGTACGAATAAATAACAAAAAGGTTTTGGATATTTCAACCTGTATAAAGTCAGACGATTTGATTGCCGGAAGAATGCTCCTCATTAGCATGGGAAAGAAGAACAAGTTCCTCTTACAGGTTAAATCGTGACGCAGGTAAATGTAAAAGAAAACATACCGGCTCTAAGACAATGTAAACTAATTGCACATGTACTAGTAGTATTTTCATGTGCTTTGTTTAAAACTCTCTCCTGAACTATTTATAATATTATGGTGCACTTGATGTAAATGTCCACATCGTATCACGACCTTCCCCACGCTTCTCAACAGCCACACATAAAGAGGCCACACGCAAAAGTGCCGACCAAATCGGGGTTGGATCATATAAGTAAAAGTTCGGATATTTGGATTTCAAAGCTGAAGTTGCTAACTGTGCTTTATAATGTGGAATTGAGCACTCAATATGATGCGCGACATGAGTGCTGCCAATTCGGTGGTGAAGAAAGTCAAAAATAGCACCATAAGGACGGTCGATCGTCAAGAATGCGCCTTTAATATAGCTCCACTCCTCGGATGCAAGATGCTGAACATCTGTGTCTGTATGTTGAAGCCATGTGTAGAGTACCAGCCAAATATTTACAAATATATATGGTCCAAGGTAAAGTGAAATAAAGGGTTGCCAGCCACAGCAATAAACCCAATAACCAAGTGAGGAAACTACCGCGAGTACACCCACATCTGAAACGAGGACCTTCTGTTTCCAACTACCGGGGAATAACTCTAGCTCACCCGTATTTATCCAAGGTAAAAAATGATTTGTGATTCCACGCGCACTGCCGCCAGTAGCACCAGTAATCAAATATGCTGGCCACCCAAATATTAAATGTGTAACGAGTTGAACGCAAGTAAATAGACCTTCCCCTAATCTTTTTCGTGCATTCAGGTTTAAATCGCCCTTTAATTCACCCTTAACGTATGGAACGTGAGTTTCGCCCTCGGTCAAATGATTGGTTCTACTGTGATGAACAGCGTGTGACCTTTGCCACGCGAAATATGGGACTAGTAGGAGCGAGTGCAAAGTATATCCAACGAAATCCTGGAGTATGCGATTCTCACTAAAAGCGTTATGTCCACATTCATGAGCAATCACCCAACATCCAGTTGCAACTGTTCCAGTTACAGCAGCATAGCTCAACCAAACTGGCAACCAACACAGTTTTAAAGGGATAAATGCGTAAGCAAGTGCTCCACAGAAAAACGTTAAAACTGTGGAAAGAATGGTGTACACGAGAGACGTCACTGTCTCCTTTTTGAAACACTCGTCCGGTATGTTCGAAAGGACTTCGGATCTACTCGGAAATTCACGCTTAGGTGGGAATCTAATAGCTTTACCCTGTAGCCCCGACAGGTGAAGAGAGCTTTTATCTGAAGCCGATGACGTTATACCTAAAAAGTCCTTTTTTATATTACGAGCATACCCTTTGGGTCTGAGAAGATTGGATGATGCGGATAATTTACTAGATGATCTATTCAGACGGTGAGTATTTGAATAAAAGCATGAGGGTGTTACTGTTTTCAACATATTGTCAACTATAGAAATAGCGACTTTGCATGAGATCTGAGGGACCTTAAACCCTGATGAATTGGTTGTTTTCAATATTTGTGAACTCCCTTTATTTTTATTTCGGCATTCGGGAAGATTCTCCAATTTTTTTAAACAATTTTTTCGCGTGCAAACGAAGAGATCTCCAGGAAATCAAAAATTTCGAGAACGAAAAAAGGAACGCAAAGACAAAGGAAGACTAGGAAAAGAAGATATCTTTTTGAACTTACGAAATCAGAATAAGAGTTCAAAAACTCTACTCGCGAAGTACCTGGAAAAACATCATAGAACCATGTTTGCGTCAACGTTGAATGCATCTACTTTTGTCCGTGACAGTAAAAGTGCGTATTCCATTAAATCACCATATTCGTTTTGTGAAGTTCTGAACTTTACTTACGCGTCGAATTCTTACCTTCTATGATCTTTAGTAACAACGCGGAAGTCTACGAATTGCTTCAAGAAAGGTATGCACTCTGTGATCCATATTGTGTTAATATTAACTTTTCCAAATATTTTATTAAAAATGGAATCATAGCTCCGCAAGCCAAGGCTTCCGAAACTTTCGATTCTGTCCAAAAGAAATCCGCTGCAATTTCTGCAACGATCATGGCGACAATTGCTCCTGTCTTTCCCGCTCTGGCAATAGTATGCTTTTCATATTTTTTCATTCAAGAACGAATTAAATGAACATTTTTAGGTTGATGACCGCCTCAACGGTGACGGCACTGGTCTCCCGCTTGGTATCAACGATGGTGCACTCGGAATAGTTCTTGGAGCTGTTCCTCTGGGAATTTTTGCTCTCTATTTTACTGCAGGAAAGCAAGATGCTAATATCATTGCTGGAGGTAAAGATGATGATAGTGGATTGTCTTTGTAATATGTGCAAGCTCGAATTAAATATCAAATATTATTTGTTACGAAACTAACTATACAGCTCAATATCTGTCTACTTGTACCACTTTTGTTTTCACTCAGTTCTTTCTTTGCCTCATTCAAAACATAGTTTCGTGCTTGCGGTAGTTGATAGGAACGTGGAATACATTTACGAAGTTTCAGATAATAAAGAAATGCATAAGTTATGGTTAAAGAGCTACAATTAAGACAGAAAGAAATGTTTCTCCAAGAATTTTGTATTCAATGATACTATTGTTCATAACCAAACACAGCTGAGAACACTTCTAAAACGCGCGAGCCTTCATCAATTGAAGCCATGGGGTCTTTTCTCAATCTATGACGTAAGCAAAGCGTAACAACCGCATAAACATCTTCATCAGTAACAATTTTCGATCCTCGAAAGGCTGCCGCTGCCCTTGAGGCACGTGTTGTGACTAAATCTCCTCTAAGACCGTCAACGTCAAGCTCAGCACAGACTTGTGAGATTTTCAAACGAATATCCATAGGCACTTCAACTTCTGGCAACAGTGCACGTGCAAGAGTAACCTTATTGATAACTTCAGCTTGCTTGTCATCATATTTACTGCGAAATTCCTTCGGAGAAGAATCAAACTCTGTGCGTTCTTCGACGACTTGAACTCTTTCTTCAGGCAATTTAACAGTCTTAATCTGAGCATGCATTCCGAAACGATCAAGAAGCTGGGGCCTAAGTTCACCTTCCTCAGGATTCCCAGAACCAATCAGAATAAATCTCGCTGGGTGACAAATGCTGATACCTTCACGCTCAACAGTGTTCCAACCAGATGCTGCAGAATCCAACAGAACATCGACAAGATGATCATCAAGAAGATTGACTTCATCGACATAGAGTATACCCCGATTAGCTTTAGCCAAAAGTCCTGGCTCAAAAGCCTTGGTACCTTCTGTTAAAGCTTTTTCAATATCAATTGTTCCGCAGACACGGTCCTCAGTAGCACCGAGAGGTAAATCAACCATATTTATTGGAACTTTCGTGGTTGGAATAGTTTTGCCTGCTCTAAATGCAGAAAGAACGTCGGGAGACATCAAATTCGGGTCTGTTGGACTACTCATAAATGGGTCATCTTGAACCACCTCAATGAGTGGAAGGAGGTCTACGAGAGAGCGAACAGTTGTTGACTTCCCAGTTCCACGGTCACCCATGACCATTATGCCTCCAATATTTGGATCAATAATGTTCATTAAGGCAGCAAATTTCATCTCTTCCTGCCCAATTATTGCAGTAAAAGGATAAACTGGTCTAGCAGTTTCTTCCACTTTAACTTCTGGTTTTCAATTTATGTTAGAGCAAGAAAAAAAAAGTTAATCCTGAAACTATACCTTCAGATCCAGATGCATGTGTTCGAAGACCTTGTTTACTTCGGACAAATCTATAGTCAACTCGTTTAGTATCGTGATAGTAATGAAAAAAAGGAATACCTTTTCACCTCGTATACACTACGAGTGTTACTTCTTGTATTTTTTGTGATTTTAGAGGCTAGTTATAAAAGGGTCAGTTACTGTAATATCATAAAGATTCAGGTTATCAATGTAACCGTGCATCAAATGTTGTGGCATTGAAATAAATGTGCCAGTAGCCGAGCAAAACGCGCTTCGCGAGTTAGAGTCTTCATTTTCGTTTAAAATTAAGGGATTCACAATTCGAACTCCTTTTCTTACGCACGTTGTAAACTTTGAACATTGATTGGAAGCGAACTGCGCACAAGATTCATGGTAAAGAAATCGAGCTTTACGATATTTTAGAGATAAAATTTTGGACTCTGAGTAAAGGTCCGTGATTAACTTAATGAAGCTATTGTAGGTCACACGGTCTTGCGAAGTAATTAAGGACTGTACGACTCGTATCCGGATTAGTTTTTAACATTTGTCATTTTATCCCTTGCTAAATTAAGATCTTTCCATTTTCTACCAAAACAAGATTTAAGATTTTTTTCAGAGGATCGATTTAAGGTTACATGTTACCTGGTACTTTGAAAACTCCTCACTTGTGTTTTAATTTCATTTTTACTCATTTTTACCCAAAAAAGGAAAGAAGGTTACAGTTAGAATAGCAAAGAACTCTCCTCATGTATGAGTATCAATAAATGAATGAACACTCAAGCGAAGTAATGATTATTTTACTATCGATGTCCGATTGTCTTAAGATTCTGGGATTAGGTTATCCCCGTGTAATTATATAAGTATGCTTGACTATTCCTTATTTAGTATTGTAAGGGTCTCTCTCAAGGACCTTCTTCAAAATCTAGTCGAATGTTTCGTACCCAAGGAAAAAACAGTACCATACTCGTGAAATAAAATGTGAAAGTTGGGAGTGTAGTATATTTATTCAATGGCAAGTGCATTTTCTACTCTTTTTTTCCAATACGTCGTCATACGTAATTTTCAGATTTCTCCGCTCCCTTTCTTCACGATTTCCAATATGTAGAGATATTTGAAACTAGAAAAAAAGACTACATATAATGCAGGGTTCAGGAGATAGAGAATGGAGAAGTTCCACAACTGGATCTCAACAATTTGAGAACCACAGCCTGGTAAATTATCCTTACCGAGCAACGTCAAAAACAGACCCTTCGCCAAATGTCAATTTATTCCTCCTTTCATGGTGGAAAAAAACATCAAAATTTACGTCGTAACGATCCTGTAAGTTAGATTAGATATTGAGCAAATAAGCTGCGTAATCAACACAATTACCATGAAAGTGTTAAATTTTCCGATTTCTTGCTTTCCTTGTATCTTCTTGAAATTCTCCCCTACCTTGTTCATTACATTTCCACTAAAGGAACCATTTTCAGACTTCAACTTAGTCTTATTCACTTTCTTTCTTGTGGTATTTTTTACTTTTAAACCCTTTGTACACAAAACGGAACTATTAGAATACGTATGTTTGTCTGGAAAGGCAGGAAAATAATGAGGAATATTGGTTGGCTGAGGTTCTGAAACTTTTAAGAACGACGTTTGAACCTAAAGAAAATTTCATGAACATTCCTTTATTGCAGGACTAGTGAGAAATACCTTTGGGCGTCGACGGATAACAAAGTTTTTAGGAAGTGGGATAGCAAACGGTTTACTATCAAGCGTATCGGCATAGCGGATAATCGATCTAAAATCGTCACCCAATGTTTGCAGTGCCCGTGACACATCCAGAATATTTATTTGTGAGCGTCCCTACTCAACTTGTGAGACGCAACTTCATCTTCTAAAAAACGGCCTACCGCATATTCAGCATTCCCTGTGGCAAGTTTTCCCACCTCTTCTATATAACTTCATGAACACGCAATAAGTCCAAAGACACGTCATAGAATGTGTAAATACCTCTGCATGATATCTCCAGCAGCAATGACGGAATTTAATCTCGTCGCATTAAATGAACAAAATATCTGTAGCTTGTTTAGTTCGGACTTCGAAGTTTTAGTCATACTTACCTGGACAAATGCAATTCTCTTAACTTTCTCTTTCAAATCCAGCTGTCTTTCCGACTTCATTCTGATCGGATATTTAGCGATAGATATATGATTAGAAGAGGTCACAGGGCGTTCGAGCAAAACTCTTTAATTTGGTTCGGTTCACTCCCAATTTCATCCCTTGCAGTTGAAACGTGTCGTACTTAAGACACTCCGGACGTCGGAAGTAATACCTCGATTTAAAATAAAATATAGGTTTAGGGTTTTGGTGAATTCTTTAAAAGGAATTCAGGAAATGCTAAATGTTATTTTTACTTCCATTTTCCAGCTTTTCCTAAACTTAAAGTAAATTGCTAGCTTGGATGTTGAATATTTTCTAGTACCTAACTACCTGGTACCATGGTACCATGGTACCTGTACCTGGTACCACTGGTACATAGCAATTATAAACTACTGAGTATTATATTATTAACAAACTCTGAAAAATATTTCAGGCAAAGGAAAGCATATAAAAACTGCCAACTAAAATTCCCAGTACCGCACCGCACGTGACTTGTAAAGGAGAATGTCCAAGCACTTCCTTTAGTTTTGTATCACTTATAGGCGAACCATGAAAAACATCTGCCAAAATACGATTCAAAACCTCTGCCTGTTTACCAGCATGTCGACGTACACCTGCAGCATCATAAGCTACAATGAGGCTGAATGCGAGAGAAAGCGGGAAAAGAGGACTACCAAGACCATATTGGAGAGCAATCGCAGTTGTAAGGCTAAAAACCAAACTTGTGTGTGATGAAGGCATTCCTCCACTGTCAAACATAACTTTGAGTTCCCATTTACCCTTTCTATAGCAATTCGTGAATAACTTTGCCACCTGTGCCAATAACCAGCTCACAAAGGAAGCCATAAAAATATGATTTGCAGAAAGTTCTGGTATAATTCTAGCAAAAGAAACTCCTTCTAAAGCACACAAATGTGTTGGAGTGGATTTTATGCATCCATTCTTTAAAAAGCTATGTCTTCTCCTAGAATGTAATTGTGAGTATCTGATATTAATGGAAGAAATCCAAGAGATGAGAAAATAGAAAACAATTTTGAATAAAAGTTCGTCAAACAAATATATAGATTTTTGTAGTAAGAAACGTACCTGTTCGGCATACCATGTGCATGTCTTGACTCTTCGTGGCACACGCATTTTGATGCAAAATGTGCAAATGTCATAGAATTAACAGTTCTAAATCTAGTCGACATTTTTGCTTTTCTCTTTTCAAACTTACGAAGGAGAGAGGATTGCTCAAAGGCGAGACTTTCGTAGGGGCACAACATGAACTTAGGAACTCAGAAAGCACAAGGGTCGACGTTCAAGTCTCAGTAGTACCCGTGTGCGTATGTAGACTTCGTCTGTGAGCTCTACCTAAAAGATAGAGCTGATGGTAAGCACTTATATCCAAAAACTTGCCCTTCAACAGTCGGGTCAGTGGGAAAAGAATAAAAATCTCTCGACGACGAGATAGCAAAAGAGGGTAGATGTAAATGATTTTAAAAAAGGGATTTTAAAAAGGGACGCAAAACTTTAGAGTTATGGCATATGGACCATGTTGTTTGAGATTATCATATATCACTCGAGTCCTTAAACCCTAAGACATTAAACACTAGACTAAATAAAGTCTAGTCTGAGAGAGACGACAACTTTTACTACTATTTTTACTATCAACTTACTTCCTAGCCATATCAGCTTTAAGAAGTATTATTCTACTTACATTACTATTATCAATCGCGCGTACATCAAAGCAAGAGT
>Ga0208277_1000521_pt1 | contig 22524 bp, 9 predicted proteins | sample ETNtaG_5_FD_185782 | JGI IMG/M metagenome (GOLD analysis project Ga0208277, IMG submission 185782) | Marine microbial and viral communities from oxygen minimum zone, Eastern Pacific Ocean - ETNP201406SV205 (SPAdes) (version 2) | ecosystem: Environmental > Aquatic > Marine > Oceanic ...
GGCGCGCTGCTTCTCGGCTGCCGCTGCGGCTGCTGCCGCGTCGGCCTCCGCCTGTGCCTTGGCCTTCTGGGCCTCGTCCTCGGCGCGCTGCTTCTCGGCCGCCGCTGATGCCGCGGCTGCCGCCGCAGCCTGTGCCTTGGCCTGCTCGGCCTCGGCTCTGGCGCGATCGGCGTCCATCCTGGCCTGCTCGGCCTCGGCTCTGGCGCGCAATATCTCGTTCTCGGCGGCCTTCCTCTCGGCGGCCTCCTCGGCTAGGCGTCGCTGCTCAGACTGTATTGCTGCCAATTCCTCCTCGGTGGCGGCGTAGCCTGGCTCTGGGTCGACGGTCACTTTCCACAGGAAGTGTACTGATCCGCTGCCCACGCGATAGCGGGCCTCGTAGGTAGCGCCTCCACGTGTGGGGACCCTGTCCTCGAACTCGAACTGGAACACCACTCTGCCCTTTGAATCGGGTATGAGCAGGTCGTTGTCGCTCTCCTGGTGCTCGTCGCTGCTCAGGTTGAACCTGTAGCCGTTGGAGCCCTCGTTCCTGTCTGTGACCGGGACGATGTTGTTGGGGTCAATGTTGGTGATCGTTATGACCTCCTTGCAGGAGACTCTTCCTCCTGCGGGCACGCCCTCGGATGGCTCAAGGACGAACGGGTTGGACTTGGTGCCCGCCCCGCTCGCGATCTTGGGCTTGGATGTCGTGTTGGGTGGCTCCGGGCCTGCGAGCTGGTCCAGAGCCGTCTTGTTCCTGCCCCTCCACAGAGGGATGAGTGCAAGAAGCAGCAGGAGAAGCAGGAGGAGGCAGCATAGCCACCAGAAGTCCATTATGCTGGTTAACGACGAGGATGCGCTGGAATCCTCTCCGTCGCATATCCCGTCATCGTCCTCGTCGGAGGGGTAGTCGCTGGGGTCGAATATGTCGGTTGAGCCGCAGGCGGTCCTGTTCTCGACCTCGTTGAGCCAGCCGTCGCCGTCTATGTCGTCGTCGAGGATGTCGCAGATCATGTCGTCGTCTGTGTCTTGGGGCCTGATGTCGGCGTCCAACGGGTTGCCACCGCAGACTCCTGTCTCAACCTCGTTGAGCCAGCCGTCGCCGTCTATGTCGTCGTCGAGGGTGTCGCATATGCCGTCGTCGTCCATGTCCGGGGGCAAATCCGTGGCGCGCTTGGGGTTGGAGCCGCATAGCGACTCGTCGATATCGAGCCACCCGTCGCCGTCGTCATCCAGGTCCTCGACCAGCGGCGGCGTGCTGGTCGACTGCCCGATAATCTCGTCAGGCATTCCGTCGCCGTCTGTGTCCCTGTTTGCCGAGGCGTCGTCGGGGAAGGCGTCAAGGAAGTCGAGGATGCCGTCGTCGTCCCTGTCTTCCTCCTCCGCGTCGCAGAAGCCGTTCTCGTTCGCATCGGGCGGGAGGCTTTCGGCATCGAGGGGGTCGCTGCCGCAGCGCTGCTCGCGCTCGTCGGTCTCCCCGTCGCCGTCAGTGTCCGCATCCAGGTAGTCGCATATGCCGTCGCCGTCCGTGTCCATGGGCTTGTCTTCGAAATGATTGGGATCTGTGTTGCAAATCGCCTCTATGTCGTCCTTCCACCCGTCAAGGTCGCTGTCGCCCTCGGTGTCCATGACGACTGTGATGAACAGCACCTCGGTGTCCGTGCTGGTCCCTGATACGACTTGGACCGAGTATTCGGTCATCTGCATCACGGCTTCCGGCGTCCCCCATATCGTGCCGTTGCTCTGGCCGAATGAGAGGCCCGCCGGCAGTTCCGGGGTTATGAGCCAGAGCTGGACCGGCGATCCGCTTGTCTGGCCCGCGAATGGCTGCATCTCCTGGCCGTCGACGAGCGTTATCGACGGAGTGGGGAAGGTGAGGGCGATGCCCTCGCCGATAACTGACAGGGTGAGATCGACCGTCGTCGTGCCGCCGGTGTTGACTGCGGTGATGCTCAGGGGGATGGCTGCTGTGATGAGGTATGGGTTCCCGTATATCTTTCCTGAGCGGTGATCGAAGCTCAAGTCGTAGGGCAGTTCGCCTTCAATCGTCCAGAAGCTGGACTCCCCGCCCGAGTTGGTGGGCAGCAGTTCCGCGTAGAGGTCCCTCGGAAGTTCGACTTCGTTCGAATCACCGTAGGAGAAGTCTGGCTTCTGCTCCACGATCTTGATGCCGATGGGATTGTCGTCGCACACGGGGTTGTAGCCGGGGTATCTCGTGTGCCAGTCGTTGCAGGCCCTCAGATCGTAGGTCTCCACGAGCGCCGTCAGATCGTCCCACGGTGCGTGGGTGTTGACGGCGGGGGTCCCCGATAGGATCCCGGACGTTTCGTCCAAGTTGAGTGCGGGCGGGAGTTCCGGTCTAGCGATGTACTCGTAGAGGAACTCGGAGTACTCGACCCCGATGGGTTCGAATGAGTCCATGGGGGTCCCCCTGGTGAGCTCGAGCGCCGAGGGGTCGAACGAAACGATCGAGCCCGGGAAGAGGGCATTGTTGGTGCCTCGTTGTAAGAAGGACGCCTGGTCGATGTAGCCGGTATCCTCGCCGCCGTCCGAGTTGGAGTTCTTGACGTACCTCACCTGGACTGTGTGCTCGCCCTCGGTGATCACGAATGTCTGGGTTGTCATGCTGCCGTGCTTGGAGGCGATGTACACATTGTCGATCCACAGCTCCATGCGGTCCGCGCCCTCGGACGATGTGCCCCATCTGATCGTGAAGTCTGCGGATGTGCCGGACGGGACCTTGACCGTCCTCTCGATGCTGGCTATGGAATCGGCCATGAACTGGTTTGTGCTGCCAAGCATGTGCACGCCGTTGTTCAGTGCCGTTTCGAAGGGGTAGTGGTCCGCACCGCTCGAGGAGCCGGTGGACCAGCCCTTCTTGCCGACCGTGTCGTAGAGGACCTCGGGTGCCCTGTCGGCGACGATGACGGTCACGTCGATGGTCCTGAAGATCGATTCCCCGCCCACGCTGACGCTCTGCCGGAGGGTTATGTCGGCCTCCTGGCCAAGAGTTGTCAGTGATGCAGGCGTTCCCGATATTATCCCGGTGGCGGCGTTGATGCTGAGTCCTTGTGGCAGGGTGCCCTCGACGATGGCCCAGGAGGACAGGCTGCCGTCCGATTCGGCCACCAGGTTGGTGTACTGCTGATGGATCGCGAAGTTGTCCTCGGCCTCGTGGCTTATGCTGTTGAAGAGCCTGAATAGGCCGCCGTATGAGCTGATGGACTGCCCGTCGGAGAGTGTCGTCGATGCGGTCTGCTTCCCCCACTTCTGGCCGTATGGCTTGCCCATGATGACGGTGTCCCCAGACGGGTGGATGGCTATGTCGTCGAACTGGGTTTGGCCGAGCCAGTTCCAACTGCTTGTTCCGGTTGAGGCTGAGGTCGCCGACAGCCTGCCCAGCTCATCGATGTGCAGCATCCTCAGGCTGCCGAAATCGGAGTCCCATGTCTCGGTAGTGTCGTAAAGCTCACGCTCGACGAGTACCCTCATCGTGTCGCTTTCATCGAGCACGGAGTGCAATGTGCCGTATTTGTCGTGGATGCCTGCTCCCTCGACGACGTTCAGCCACACCATCTCGCCGGTCGAGTCGACCCTCGCCACTGCGAGCCATGCCCCTGTCGCGGGGGTTCGCTCCTCCCCGAGGAAGCTTATCGTCGGAGCGGGGCTGTCGCGGTATGACTGGTAGCCTCTGTCCGAGAAGACGATACCGAGGTCCCCGTTGGGGTATGTGAGCATGGATGCCCAGTCGGATTTGTATTGTTGGTCAGACCACGCATTGAACGCGGTCATGCCATCAGTGAGGGAGGTGACGGCATCCGCCCACAGGACCTGCCCGCCCTGCGAGATGCGGGCGATAGCGAGGCTGTACGAGCCGTCGGTGAGATTGTGCCCCTCGACTGTTACGCCTCCTATCGACACATTGCCCCTGAAGGGCACGGCCATGCTGACTGTCCCGTCGGGGTGGGCGGTGGATACCGTCCTGGCGTCACCTGGGTAGTTGCTGCTGACAGCGGCATTGCCCAGATATTGGTTCGAGTGCCAATAATCGCAACTCGAGCCGTTCATCGGACTCGCATCCACGAGCCACTCCGATTCCCCCTGCGGCGAGAGGCGGATCACTCCAGCCGATACTCGGGAGTTGGGGGCATTGTTAGTTTGAATGCATGTACTGCCGGTCGGGATCTCCATTCCCGCGAACATGAGTCCCATGTCGTTGGACACCGAATCGTAATCCATGGCGTTGTAGGAGAAGGTTATGGAGCCCGAGTCGTCGATGCTGAGGGAGTCTCGTATCCAGGCGGACCCGTACGAGGAGTGGTAGTTTTCCAGCTCTGGGTCGATCGGGGTGCCGTCGTAATGCATGGTTGCGTTCGAGAGGCGGGTCCACAGCGGCGCGCCCGTCGAGGGATCGAGCTTGACCACGCCGAAGCCCCTCATGTTGGAGCCGTGGATTTCGTAGGCCACGGGGTTGGAGGTTCCGTGGTTGTAACTCGTCTGTAGGTCTCCGCTCTTCACGACCGTGACGACGATGGAGCCGTCCGGGGCGATCTTCATCCCCCGGATCGCGGAATTGATATTGCCGCCCGGCAATCCATCGAGTGACGTGAATGCGGTGCACCATTGCAATGCACCGTCAGCGTTCAGCTTGTACACCTGGGCCTCGCTGCCGCAGGAGCCTCGTGCCTGGATGGCGGACACGTAGGAGTTTCCGTCTTCATCGTATTCGACCCCATAGGAGTCATAATTCCTAGTCCTGCTTATGTCGTAGTTGGATAGCGTCGTGACATCGGATATCATCGGCGGGGCGTCCATGACCCTGATCTCGATCTGGCCGAACCAGACGTCGTTGGAGGATGTGGTCGTGACGGTGTAGATGGTCCCGTCGGGATCCGGGTAGACCGGGGTGCCGGAGATGACGCCGGTGGCGGTGTCCATCGTGACGCCCGACGGGAGGGAGGGGCTGATCGATATGGACGTGGGCAGCAGCCCCTCGTACAGAGGCGTGAATGCGGCATCGAAGCCCATCTCGAAGGTTAGGCCCGGGCCGTAGTCCAGGACAGCAGCAGCCAGTGCGTCGCAGGTTCCGTCCGAATTGGAGTCCGAGGGAATCGAGCCGTTGTCGATGGAGGGGTCTGAGAAGGACCCGTAGTAGATCATCATCGCATCCCCCTGGGCGTTGTCGACATGCGCGTATATCCGGGGGTCGCCCTGCTCGTCTAGGACCATGTCGATGCCGTTGTAGTAAGCGTCATCGACGTCGAAGTTCCATACGACGGTCGAGAACCAGCTCCCGTCGATGCGCCTGGAGTGGACGAGATCGTTGTCCGATGAATCGTAGTATAGGATGTGAACGTCGCCGTCATCGGCGACCTCCATTGCCATCCCCCCACGCTTGTGGGTGTACGTCTCCCCTATCGAGGCGGAGTGCTCGAGCGTCCACGTCCCGTCCGAGGAGGTCGCGTCGGTGAGGTACCTCAGGTCGCCGGCTCTGTTGAGGTATGCGAGATGCTGTGCGCCGCTCGGGTCGATGGCGTACTCGGCCTGGCGGTAGTGGCTGTAGCCCTCGTCGGTTTCGGGGCGCACGAGCGTCCCCGACCACGTTGATCCGCCCCACTCGTAGACGTACCAGCCTGTCGTTGTTGGGTCCCCCGTGCTTCTCCAGTCAGCGGCGCTCAGGACTCCGGCCGGGCTCACTGCCAGTTGGAATTCATAGGAGTCGTCTCGCGGACGGGGTATTGTCTGCGCGGCGTCTTCCCCGGACTCTAGGTAGTGCACATCGATGTGATTGTAGTCGAACACGTACATGGTCCCGTTGGAGGACACCGCGGCATCAGAGTGGTACGAGGTTGAGTCGTAGCCGCGTTGGTATATCCGTTCGGGGGCGCTCGAGGCATCGGGCGGCATCTCATAGACGCCGTTTGAGCCCGAGACGTACATCTTGCCGTCATGGGCGAACGCCTCCATCTTCTGGTTGTATCTCCAAGTGCTGTAGTCATAGGAAGCGCTGTTGTCGTGCGTGGCCTCGGGGTACTCGTAGATGGCCGTGTCGCTGGTGCTTTGAGTAGCGACGAGCCAGAGGTCCCCCTGGTTGTACTCGAGCGTCGCTCCGTACCGGTAAGCGTTCTGAGGGCCCCAGCCGGTGTGCGCCTGGAAAGAGCGCGCGTTGTTCCTGGTCTCGCAGGCCCATTCGTCCGCGTCGGACCAGCCGTCGCCGTCGTCGTCGTCGTCGATGGCGTTGCACAGCCCGTCGCCGTCCGGATCGCCGGGGAGGGAGTATGCCTGCTTCGGCTCCGTCCCGCAGGCTGCCTCGTCCGCGTCGGACCAGCCGTCGTCGTCGTCATCGTCGTCCGGCGTCAAAGGGGACTGGCAGGATGAGAGGATCTCGTCCGGCATCCCGTCGCCGTCAGTGTCCAGATGGGCGCACGCGTCCAGCGGGAAGGCGTCCTGGGCGTCAAGGAATCCGTCGTTGTCATCATCGTCGTCCCAGAGGTCGAGCCATCCGTCGAGGTCGGCATCGCCGCTGTGAAGGTCGAAGTCTACCGGCATGGGCTCAGCGATTGCGGTTGAGAGTGAGTCGTCCTTGATATTCCCGTACCGGCTGTACCCCCAGCACATGACCTTGGAAGAGACGGTAAGCATGCATGCGGATTGGCCCCCGGCTTCAACGGCCTCTGCGGAATGGGGGGACATCTCGACGGTCCTCCCCGCATAATGGGTTCCGAGGCTGACGCCGTTCCCTAGCACCTGGTTCGAGTCGTCGCCCCAGCACCAGACGTTCCCGGATATCCCGACGGCGCAGGCGAAGTTGTATCCCTTCCCGACGGAGACCTGCGCCAGCGGGTCCACTTCGTAGGAAGGCTGCCACTGCGATGTGCTGCTGTTCCACAGCCGCACGTCGACGAGCTGCTCGCCCATGTCGTCGGCGAACCCGTCCCCGTCCAGATCGGGGGCGTCCCCCTTGTCGGACTCGGTTGTTCCCGTTCCGAGCTGCCCCTGGTTGCCCTCGCCCCAGCAGACGGTGGTGGCGTCAGTCAGAGTGGCGCAGGCGGTGTGGGATTTGAGCGACAGCGAGACAGCGGTCCTGCTGGGCCCGAAATCGATGAATGGGAGCGCATCTGCGGTCTCTCCGGCTTGGTTGCCGAAGTGATCGGCATAGCCTCCGCTGCCGGGGTTTCCGAGGACGCCGCGGTAATCGCGGCCCCAGCACTTGACCTGCCCGGACACCATGATCACGCATGTCTCATCGGTGCCCGCCTCGACGTCCCTCGCGACCATGCCTGCGCCCAGGCCGACAGTCACAGGGCTAGTCCGTTGGCTGGTGTCTCCGAGCCCGAGCTGTCCGTAGTTGTTGTAGCCCCAGCACTTGAGCGTGCCATCGAGCAGCACCGCGCACGCGTGAGCGTTGCCGGCGGACACGTCGACCGCCGGCTGGCCGAGGGCCAATGCGGGGAGGTTGTCGCCCATCTCACCGGGGCTGTCGCCCCATTGGGTGTAGGATCCCAGCCCGAGCTGTCCGTTGCCGTTGTAGCCCCAGCACTTGACGTCGCCACCATCGAGTATCGCGCAGTTGAATTGGTCCCCGGACGATAGCTGGGAGACGGTCCGATTGCTCCCTAGATCCGTCCATGGAATCGTTCCACTGTTTCCGGTGTGGGTGGTGCTCCCTATGCCCAGCTGTCCGTAGCCGTTGTAGCCCCTGCACTTGACGAGCCCGTAGACGGACACCGTGCAAGTATGCTCGTAGCCCAATTCCAGCTGGTCTATGGAGGACGGGGACTTCTCGATGGCGCTGCTCGAGAGATGGCTCTGCACGGGGGAGGTCGACGTGTATTCCACGAGCCTCCCCTCGCTGCTTGGCCCCGATGTCTGGTCCGGCATGGACCCCGATCCCATCTGGCCGGAGCCGGATTCCCCCCAGCAGCCTATCCTGTTGAACGAGTCGGATGCGGATACCCTGAGCACCGCGCAGGTGGCGTCGTAGCCGACTGAGACCTCCACGGGCGTCCCGTAGCCGATGACCGCTGTGACGGGGGACGTCGGGTTGGACGACTGCGCGCCCGCGTCTCCGAGCTCCCCCGAGGATTCACGGCCCCAGCACTCGATGGTCGACTCGACCACAGCGCAGGCGTGCTCGATGCCGACCGACACTCCGGTGTGCCTGTCCCCGGTCGTGCCCAGGTCTGCGTAGGTGCCGTTGTGGCTGGAGGCGGCTGAGCCGAGGAGCTCGTCTTCGTTGACGCCCTCGCCCCAGCAGATCGTCTCCGTCCCGGAGTCGACAAGTCCGCATGTGACGTCCTGGCCAGAGGATATGGAACGCAATCCCGGCATCGAGCCGATCTGCGAGCCCCCGCCCGTGAGGTCTACGAGCACGGGGGTTGTCGAGTTGCCCGCAGTCATGGAGGGGCTCCCGAGAGTCATCTCGGAGATTCCTCCGTTGTAGCCCCAGCACCACGCCTGACTCTGGGAGTCGAGGGCGCAGGTGTGTCTCGACCCGGCGCTGACCTCCTCGATGACCCCGGGTACGGATACGAAACCCGGCGTGTATCTGGTGCTAGTCCCTGATATGGAATCGAAGTCCTGCTCGTAGACGATGGTCCCGGACCCGTCCCTCACGACGATGTCGTCGACATACATGGTGTCTGTTCCCGAGTTGGCTGAGCCGTCCTTGTAGTACCACCAGCCTATGTTCTCAGTAGACGGGTCGTAGGAGTGGGAAGCAGACGTCCAACCACCCCCGTTGTTGCATTGAGTTTTGACTATGTTGAATCCGGCTAAGGTAATCTTGCCGAATTGCGCGTTGTCGTAGCAGGCCTCCGAGTAAACAGACCATTCGAAGGACACGGTGTGGGTGCCGGTACCGCCCCACTGGGAGATCGGGCCGGGGATAACCATCCCGGAATACGAGTTGTGCACGCCCTGATTGGTGCTCACGGCGACGGTCCCTCGGGTGCTGTCGAGGTAAGTAGTCTGCATCGGATAATTAACGAGCTGATCGAGGAACTCCCCCCCGCTCGTAAAGCCCTGGGGCATAAGGCTGGCTGAATCCCCCAACTGCCCGGATGTGCCGGTGCCCCAGCACAGTACCCTGCCCTTCGATGTCGTCGCGCATGTGTGCTCGGGGCCTGCGGAGACCGAGGTGGCCCTGATGCCTGCCGGGATGTCCGCGGGCGCGGGGCTGCCGGTCGAGGCCGTGCTGCCGGTTCCCAGCTGGCCCTCTGCGTTGCTGCCCCAGCACCAGACGCTGCCGTCTGCTCCGACCGCGCATGCGTGGTCCGCGCCGGCGTCGAGGGATACGGGCCGGAAGTCCGCTGGGAGTCCGGTCACGTCCCCGGCCGTCTGGGCGTTGTTGCCGGTCGTGGTTCGCCCCAGCTGGCCCTTGTCATTGAGCCCCCAGCAGTATATGGCATTGGCCGGCGACACCGCGCATCCGAATGAGTCGCCCATGGCGAGAATGGCGGACTCCCCCACGGCTGGCAGGTCCACGCGGTCGTCGAGCGAGTCGCATGTCCCGTCGAGGTCGAAGTCCTCGGGCGCGGACGAGGCGTCAACTGGGTCCGTGCCGCAGCGGAGCTCGTCGTACCCGGTGAAGCCGTCGCCGTCCACATCGAGCTCGAACCCATTCCCTGCGAATCCCCATGCGTTGAAGACCATGAGGTCGTCGCTGGCGCCGACGTGCGCCGCTATCCACGTGCGTCCGTAGTCGTCGATGAGTATGGAGGACCAGTCTGATTCGTAGTTGAACACCTGGCTTGTCGACCATGTCCCCTCGGACCTCGAGGCGATCACGATCGAGCCGGCATCATTGGACACCACGTGCGGGTCCATGCTCAGGTCGACGGCGAGGTGTATCTCTGAGTCTGTGAGCCCTGTGTCCTCGCTGTTCCAGTTCGACGCCGTGCCGCATCCGGAGGCTGACGGGTTGCACGTGTGCAGGATGACGTTCCCTGAGGAGTTGGAGTGGGCGACGAGTAGGTTCCCATCGAAATCCATGTCCATCGACACCACTCGCTCCGTGGTGCTGGAGGCGGTGTCTGTCGAGATGACGCTGGCCGTCGCTGTGGTGCCTGATGAGCTGAGATATCGCAGCACTGGATCGCTGGTTGCGCCGGGGGTTACGAATGCGACGTGCGTTGTTCCCGATTCTGCGTCGTGCACGGCCTCGAGATTCGAGACGCCGGAGTGGGATTCGTCGAAGGCTTCCGACCACTGGGAGGCCTGATGGCAGTTGGAGGAGCACTCGAGGGATGTCAGCTTGGATCCCGTGGACCATATCGCGGTCAGGCCGCTGGGGGTGGACAGGATGTCCACTATGTCGGCGCTCGCGGACTGCGCGAGCTGGGTTACCACCCATCTTCCGGCGACCTTGGTCGCGAAGATGACGTCTTGGGAGGTGGAGTCGTAGGAAGGGTCGGCGGCGATCACGTGCACTCGGTCCTCGGAGTCTACCGCGATCGCGGTGGACAGCACGTTGGATGTCCCCGTTATCGGGGTCTCGACCGTCCACAGGCCATTCAGGAGGACTGCCAGCTTCACGTCGTCGTTCTCGTCGTCTGCGTAGGAGATGACCGGGCATCCGTTGGAGAGGGGCTCCATGTCGTTGCCGTTGCCGACATCGTTGGATGTCTCGTCGACGGTGGTTCCTGTGAATGTGGGGTGGAATGGAGGGAAGATGTACGAGTCGCAGCCCGAACCCTCGAAGTTGGTGAAGATCTCGACGTCGGTGTAATCGGGAGGCATGTCGTTGCCATCATCGCCGATGTAGTTCGTTGACTCGATTCCGAGTTGCCCCAGCACGTTCAACCCCCAGCACTGAACCGCACTGAGAGAGTTCATCGTGCAGGTCACTCCGTCTCCTGCGGATACATCCACAATGGACTGGCTGCCTGTGTTGACGAGTGCGAGGTTCGACCCCATCTCATTGAGGCCGTCGCCCCTGTTCTGGGTGTCCCCGTAGCCGAGTTGTCCCGCTTGGTTAGCTCCCCAGCACTTGACCCGCGCAGCACTGACGAGCGCGCAGGCGTGGTCCTTCCCTGCATCTATGGCCTGGACCGAATTGTAGTTGGTGTCCGTGATGGTCATCGAATCGCCCATCTCCCCGGAGCTGTCGCCCTGGTTCGAGGTGGTCCCTAATCCCAGCTGGCCATGGCTGTTGTATCCCCAGCAGGCCACATCACCGTTGTCAAGTATGGCGCAAGTGAAGTCGTCCCCAGCGGTTATCTGGACCGCCGTCCTCCCTGTCGGGAAGTCAACGGCCGCCATGCTGGCGCCCATCTCTCCCGAGTCGTCCCCTACGTCGGAGGTGCTCCCGATGCCCAGTTGACCTTGGGAGTTGTCGCCCCAGCAGAACACCTCCCCGTTGGAGAACAGAGCGCAGGAATGGTCCCAGCCCATGGCCAGGGAGACCGGCGTGGCGGAGGCGAGAGAGGGGGTTATCGAGGTGATGGTGGAGTGATCGCCGATTTCGTCCGCGGAGTCGCCCATGAAGGAGGTATTGCCGATTCCAAGCTGTCCCTGGCTGTTGTCTCCCCAGCAGGTGATTTCTCCATTGTCCAGGATTGCGCAGGTGTGGCTGTGACCGGCCTCTATTTCGACAACGGTCCTGCCAGAGGGCAGAGGGAGATACGGCAGCACTTCGCCCGTCTCCTGGTAGCCGTCCCCGAATCCGTCGACATCGTTGTACCCTATTCCGAGCAGCGTGGTCTCGCCCCAGCATTTTACAGACCCGTTCTCGAAGAGTGCGCAGGTATGGCTCTCACCGAGCGTGGCCTTCGTGATGTTGAGGCCGTTGCCCGTGTCGACGAACGGTAGATTCTCGCCCATCTCGCCGGTATCGTCGCCTATGTCTAGCGTGTTGCCGATACCAAGTTGCCCCATGTCCCCGATACCCCAGCATTTCATGCGGTCTCCGAAGTCATATGCATCATCGCCGAAGACGCAGGTGTGACCTGCTCCCACGGAGAGGGATGTGACATTGAGGTGTCGTTGGCTATTCGCCCCGTTGTGGGTTTCCATAGGGTCCTCGGACTCCCTCGCCGTCTCATACGGAGACCCTGTGAAATACGCGGTCTGCACGAGCATGATCATGAGGAAGGAAAGGAGCATTGCACGCCTTTTCTGACTTGAGTTACCGTATTCTCTGGTGGTGTTTCTGGCATTCGACAAGGCATAGCCTGCGGACATGGCCCATCCAACAACGAACACATATTAGAAAACAGACCTTTCATAACAGGGATTAGATTAGGAGTGATTCGTTTATGAGTCTCGACATTGTAGATATCGGCGCGCTTCTAGCCCTGGTTACTGTAGGAATCGCGACCCCTGGGCCGAATAATATGACCTGTTTCGTTCATTCGGGCGTGCATGGTTGGAGAAAGACTGTATCGCTGATTTTCGGGATGGTGCTGGGCTTTGTTGCATTGAACTCATTTGTTCTCTTTATCGTCGTAGAATCCTCGGGGATAGAGTCTGTATCGACATTCATCCACTGGATGGGCGTCGTGTTCATCATCCTGCTCGGATTGACGATATCCCGGATTTCAGCAGTATTCGAGGTCACGGAGGATCTTCCGCTCCTTGGTGTGAGGACTGGTTTCCTCATGCAATGGGTGAATGGCAAGGAGTGGGGTTTCGTGTCCCTGTACATGACTCAATTCCTCGATGATTTCGGAGGGGGCTTTCAGGGAGGTTTCTCGATTATCGGCATCGTGACGCTATACTGCATTTTTGGGATAAGCGCATGGACAGCCTTCGGACAGACCTTGGAGGGTGCCTTCAGATCTAAGAAATTCACAGACAGGGCATTTCCGGTAGCTGGCGTCATTCTTGTCATAATCGGCCTGGCTGCCGCAATGAGAGGGGCATGATCGTCAGATAGTGTCTGACCAGGAGGTCATGATGCTCATCTCGCCTCGCTGGAGATGTTCCGAGACAGTCGCTTGCTTGAGGTTTAGCTTGTCCGCTATGTCCCGTTGAGTGCATCTTCTCGGATATTCATAGTAACCCATCGATATTGCAGTTTTTACGGTCTCTCTTCTACGATCGGGAATCTCCTCGACGAAGAATTCTGTTTTTGGGGAGGACAGCGTGAATAGGATCTTGTTCGTGGACATCACCTCTCTGACTTTTTTCGCCATCTCCCTCAGACTGGGCTGCTCTCCGACGACCGTGATGACGATTCCTCGTTCCCTATCCCAGTTAGAGGGGCTCGTTGGCCAAACTTTGGAGAGTTTTGTGAGTTGAGAGAAGAAGGGGCCCCTCATTTCACCCATAACGACTGCTGTGTGCGTATTTTCCGAGTGGACCTCATGCACTGTTAGGATTTCTGACAACGAATCGTCTGGGCCCAATTCCATGAATTGTTCAAGAGACTGTGGTTCTTTCTTGGTTACTTCGAGAAGATGCAGGAAGCTCCCTTGGCTTGGAACCGTTCCCAGAAATCTCCCACTTGGGAAATATTCTGTGAGTTCGTAACCTATGGTTCTGGACCAATCATGAGGCTTCAGGGACAGTCCGATTGTCCTCAGGTTGTAATTGCTCACGGAGCCGCGTGAAGGGGGCTATCGTATAGCACCATCTATCATGAAAGGTTCACTCAGTATCGAAAGACTGCAGTGCCTTCTCTAGATCCTTTATGCCGGATCTGAGATCTTCTAGATCTGTTGTGGAGAGTCCTTCTTGGTTCTTCAGGCGCTCCTTCTGCCACTCAAGTTCGCGCTCCATGCGGTCTCGCTCCAGCAGGAGTTCTCTGGATTCCTTTCTTGCTTTCATGCGAGCCATGGACTGTGCAGTTGCCTTCTTGTGCTCTCGGCTCTCGACATTGTGCCCATCGAAAGGCGAGGGCTTCTCCCTCAGTTCGATGCTCGTGGGGAATGGTATGGATATCCCTTCAATACCGAATCTGTAGTGGACCTCCTGCAAGATATGGTCTCTCGCCATCTGCTCATCCGCATAATCGCCAAGATACCCGAAAAGTCGGTAATTCACGGAGAAGTCTGCAAGCTCCCAGAGGTGTACCCTGGGCACGGGCTCATCGAGGAGGAAGGGGGTCTTCTCGAGCACCTCAAGAAGTACGCTTTTCACATGCGCTGGGTCTTCATCGTAGTCGACGCCCACGTCCACCGTGAGATACAGACGCCGCGCCATTCCGTCGCCGCCGCCTCTGGCGAAATTTGTGATGCTGGAAGATATCAAGGTGTTATTCGGAATCACTACTAATCGCTCATCGAGGGTCAGGATCTTGGTTGACAGGATGCCGACGGACGCCACCGTCCCCAGTTGTCCATCGACCTCGATCCTGTCGCCGACATCAAACGGTCTGTCGAGAGATAGCAGGAATGAGTTGACTATGTTTCCGAGGCTCTGCTGAATCGCAAGACCGATGATGAGGGAGAAGACCGCCAAGGATGCGAGGACGCCGAGAAGTTCTATGCCAAATCGCTCCATTGCGAGTTGCAGGCCGAAGAACCACACCACTGCGCGCCCGAGGAATATCAGAAGGGGGTTTCCCCCAGACACCGTTACAGCGGACTTGCGAGTGAATCGGTCGAGTAACAATGGTGCGAAATGCTTGATGACAACGCTGATCAGGCTGGTTGCGATTAGTATGTATGCCCCGATGAACCAGTCAGCAGAATTCGAGTCCACATCGCTACCTCGACCGTATACCCAGATCAACGCGAGGTTGAGCGCCCCGATGAAATACAGGCCGTATGCCCTTGATTCGGCTGCATTGAGCAGAGCATCGTCCCACGCCTCTTCCGTTCTTAGGACGGCTTCCCTCCATTTGCCTATTATCAGCTTTAGAATCCCGAAGAACGCCAAAGTAAGCAGTAATGCGAAGACAAACTGCCAAGTTGTCTCGCTTCCCGGAAGGGGGAGGCCGGCGATCGTCTCTTTCAGGAAGTCACTCATGGTAAGCCGCTGAAAGAGGCTATGACATATGATGGTCACCATTCATGAATGGTTATTTGCTCGTTTTTCTTCAGACAATGCACCAATTGTATCCTCTAGACTCGGTAATTCGTCAGCCATCAGAGGGGCATACAAGGTTCTCCAGGCAACGAGATGCTGGGCGCAGACCATCCTTATTGAAAAATCGCCAGGTTCCCAATCAGGCCCATAGGATATCGAGAGTGTTTTTTTGGCTCTCATGTCTGTATTGCCTCGCTGACCCGGCGGGACATCTAGATCTAATGCTATATCTGCCTCAACGTCTTGATTTGTCATGTTGGACCATGGGCCATCAGGCAATTGACGTCGGCCTTTGATCGGGATTATGGAGCCTCCCTTGCGGGTCCATTCCAGGGCGATGGAGCGTGCCGTAGCACCGCCGCCCCTCATCTTCAGCGTCTTGCCCCTTGGTATGATTCCCTCTGATTCACAGGCTTCTAAGAATCCCAAACCGTCGGTATTTCCTACCGTCATGCGACCGCCTTTCCGAGCGATCTGGTTGATCGATTCCGAGATCGGGCCCTGGTCGCCATACCACTTGGAAAGCCCATATTTGAGCGGCGCCGTGCAGGAAAGCCAGATATCGCCCTCGAGAGTGGCGAGGTGCCTGAGCAATTCGTCAACCGAATCGACCTCTATCATCAATCTCGATGCGGGCTGTATGCCAATCGACCGTCCGATCACATCGAAGAGCATCGGCGTCACCGAATGCTGGACTGGTGAGCCTGCTACCCCCCATGCACTAGGTACCCTCATCAGACCCTCCAAGGAGACGTATCGAATGAAGGTTTCAAGTGAGGACGGTCTACGGTCGGGCGATGGAATCCGATCTTGAGATTGCCCGCAGGGCCGAATTACGCCCTATCACAAACGTAGCAGAGTCGATAGGCATCGAATCTGATGATCTGCAGTTACATGGGCCTTCCATTGCGAAAGTGACGTGGGGCCGTCTGCGTGAGGTTGACGAGTCTCGACGCGGGAAGTTGATTCTAGTTACGAGCGTGAATCCCACACCATTTGGCGAGGGGAAGACCGTCACAACAATAGGGCTCAATCAAGGTCTGAATCGGATCGGGAAAAGAGCCTGTTGCGTCATACGTGAGCCATCGATGGGACCTGTATTCGGAATAAAGGGCGGCGCTGCTGGAGGGGGCCACTCGCAGGTACTACCCATGGAGGACATAAATCTCCACTTCACAGGCGACCTGCATGCTGTATCGATGGCCCACAATCTCCTATCTGCGATGCTGGATAATCACCTAAACAAGGGCAACACGCTCAATATCGATCTTGAATCAGTGTTCTGGCCGAGAGTGATGGACATGAACGATCGCAGCTTGAGGTCAATCACAGTAGGGCAGGGTGCCAAGGTGAATGGGCCTGTTCGGACCGATAGGTTCGATATCACGGCTGCAAGTGAAGTGATGGCGATACTCGCATTGTCAAAGAACTATGCTGATCTTCGGATGAGGCTTGGTTCAATCATCGTCGCCGCTGATGTTGAAGGGGGCCCTGTTACTGCGGATGACCTGGAGGCCGGAGGTGCAATGGCCCTGCTTCTGAGAACTGCGTTCCTTCCCAATCTGGTTCAGACCCTTGAAGGCGATCCAGCTTTCATCCATTGCGGGCCTTTTGCGAATATTGCTCATGGGAACTCGTCAGTAATCGCAGATTCAATTGCATTGTCAACGTGCGACTATGTGGTGACTGAGGCCGGATTCGGGGCAGATATGGGCGCAGAGAAGGCACTTCAGATAAAGGCAGCAGCATCGGGAGTAGTGCCAGATTGTATCGTACTCAACGTTACTGTTCGCTCGATGAAGCTTCATGGTGGGGCCTTTGGGGACAAGGGATCTAGGCGTCCTTCCAAAGAAGAGATTGCCAGGGAAGATGTTGAAGCCGTCAAAGCGGGTGCGGCGTCGAATCTAGCACGTCATCTTTCCAATCTATCCCGAACCGGCCTACCAGTAGTTGTATCGATTAATCGATTCGGGACCGACACCGACGCTGAATTGGACATACTGAGGGATATAGCAACTAACTCGGGCGCAGAGAGTGTCGTTCTGTTTGAGGGGCATGCAAAAGGGGGCGAGGGTGCGAAAGATCTGGCCGAGGCGGTTGCATCGGCGGCTGATAACCACGTGAAAAACGGAAGGCCCTACGAGCCTGTTGTTCCCGAAGGCGATGATGCCCGTTCCAGAATCTCCAAAGTGGGCCTCGAGATATATGGTGCATCGTCCGTTACTATATCCGATCAAGCAGAGGCTGCTCTAGCCGAAATTGAATCTTGGGGATTCGGCAACCTTCCGGTGTGCATGGCCAAGACGCAATACTCATTCTCGCACAAATCAGACATGCTGGGTTCGCCATCGGGTTTTGATTTGCCAATACGAGAGATAAGGCTGAATGCTGGAGCCGGGTTTATCGTAGCAGTATGTGGCTCTATGATGACCATGCCCGGACTTCCCACGAGGCCAGGGGCTGCAGGCATGGATATCGATGAAAATGGAGAGCTGTTCGGCGTCTTCGGATAGGGTGTTTGCATGCGCAAATTGTCTCGTTCGGATGACGGAATAAAGCTCCGTATTGATGACGACGATGATCTCTGGACATTGGCCAGAATTTGTCGGGACGGGACCTCGGCTGGAATGCTGTCTCATAGAAGAGATTCCACAACAGGGACGCAAGAGGGGGGGCGTTCGAAGCAGGCTGAGAGGAAGCCGATGTGGATAGTCCTCAGAGTTGAGGAGTCTAGTTTCCAGCCATTCACAGACAACCTTAGGCTCCACGGAGTGATTTCAGAGGCCCCCATAGACGTTGGATCGTACCACACACATATCATAGAATCGGGTAGTGAAATCGAACTATCCTGGGAAGGGGGAATTGATTCAAGAGATATGCAACTGATAGATTCTGCAGTTTCAGATGGGCAGCGTTCCAGAGTGGGGCTAATTGTCGTTGAGAATGATGAAATTCTTCTTTTCGAAGTCGCTAAACACGGTATTCGGGATATCTCTTCCTTCTCGATGAGAGGGGGCGGGAAAAGAGGGAAGGATTCCTCTGCAGTACGATCTGAATTTTACTTGCGGGTCGCAAAGGAGGCGTGTCTGGTTTTCGAATCGTCGATGCCAGTTGTGATATGCGGCCCTGGGCTAGCACGGGAGCGATTTGAGACAGAGGTTCGAGGGTCCTGTGGAATCGTAAAAATCCTCAATGTGGCTACAAGCATAGGAGGTAGGGCAGCGGCCAACGAAGTTATCTCAGAGGGTCTCGCAGACGCTCTTTTGGGCGAATACGCAGTCGTTCATGAGGTTCGGGCTATCGAGGAGGCACTCAGAAGGGTCTCGGTAGACGGGGCCGTTGCATATGGCATCAAAGAAATACAGTTGTCCGCAGAACAAGGTGCGGTCGAATGCCTGGTTATCGAAGCGTCACTCCTCAGAGAAGAGGGTCATACCGCCGCATGGGGGTTAATCTCAGATGCAGTTACAGCAGGCGGAGGGACGATTATTCAGGCATCGATCGACCATGATGCTGGGAAGCAGCTCATGGGTTTCGGAGGCGCATTGGCCCTGCTCAGATGGAGGGCTTGAGTTGGAGGCCTCCCATATCAAAGTCGTCAGTCTTGGACTTGGAGGCGGGATTGCAAAGGGCATTATCGAAGATTTGGAGTCGATGGGGGCCTCATGCACTTGGATGGATGCCGGTGGGCCTGATTTTGATCGCACGGTAGTCGATTGGCGATCTGCACTATCTGGAGCTCACTGGCTGATACTAGAAATGTCATCCTTCGGAAAGGGAGAGTCACTTGCATCGGCAGTTGGAGCTGCGATGGTATTCGCTGAACTGGAGGGGGCGAAAACGGCTCTTGTTGTAGATGAGGAGTCAATGATGGATTCTGAGAAAGCCTGGGGCTCCATCGTGGAGAGGATTAGGCAGATTGGATTTATCTCAATGTCTGTCGATGGACGGGCTAAGATTGCATCCATGGAACACGTCGATAATAGTGAGGTGGGAGAGCTTCTGAGGCTTAGGGGGCTTGTTTCAGTGGTAGCAATCATGGATGAAGAATCGAGGTTGATGGAGATCCACCACAATCTCGGGATAGAGGTGGGCTCCACCATTATTGAGAATCTAAAATCAATGACTGCAAGCATGTTGGCAGGACTGCCTTCGAGCAAGTACAGTTCAGAAGGAGTGCGTTCCTCGGCAGGCATCTAGTTTAGGCGGTAAAAATCGGAACTTTTCGTCCATCAGTTTAGAAGCCGGGGGCCCTCCGGCTCGCCGGAGGCGATGGGATGCCACTCAGACTCGGACCTGCAGGAGTGCCCCTATCGTGCAAAGGCCGCACCATAGTTGAGGGCATGGACGATATAACCGTCCTAGGGCTCGAAACGATGGAAATACAGACCGTCAGAACGATTCAACCGGCTCATTTCGACCAATACTGGCAAGCAGGGATTCTATCGTATAAAACCGGTTTTCAGATGAATCTCCATGGGCCCTACTACGCTGAATTGCTAGGTGGGAAGCGCGAACGGAATCGAACTCTCACCAAATTCGAAGTTGCACTCCAAGTCTCCAAGATAGTGAATGCCCGACATATCGTCTTCCACGTTGGCCCGTATGGCGAAGAAGGACCCGGGAAAGAAGCGAATGAGAAAGTTGCTACGATATTCTCGAGCATCGTTGAGAGGATTCACGAAATATGGGGCCGCCCTGAAGAAGAGGAGGACTATGCGGCCTTTCCATGGGTTCACAGCGAGGATCCGCCCCTGATAGGGATCGAAACCTCGGGTCGTCAGGAGCTATGGGGCACCGTCGACGAAGTAATAGAGGTTGTAAATCACGTACCTGGAACTGTTCCAGTGCTGAATATGGCGCACATACATGCAAGAGGACACGGGTGCATGAGGACTAGCGAGGATTATGCCGAGCTCTTTGAGAAGGTTAGGACTGGTCTCGGCGGCAGCAAGTTCTACTGCCACTTCGCGGGAGTCGAGCATCGAATGGGTAATGCCCTACATTACACTCAAATCAAGAAGTCTGACTTGAAGTTCGAGCCTTTCGCTGAGTTCCTGGCTGAGGACGGAGACTGGATGGATCTGACAATAATTTCTGATTCCCCTCTGCTTGAGCATGATGCCATGTTCATGCAACAGCATCATGACAAGGCGCGTGAGAGATTGCTGGAAATCAGAGCTCGCGATGAGCGCAGGATGAAGATCGCCGCACAAGCAGGGATGAGCCCGGAAGAGTTGCGCCCAGTGGAGGAGGAGTCCCCGATTGTCGAGAATACTGAGGAGCCTGCTGTTGCCCAGGCGGAGCCAGAGAAAGCTGCTCCTAAACCCAAGAAGAGCGGTAAGATGATGTCTTTCGATGACGATTCGACCGATGATGACGACTTATTCTGATTCGTACTTCCCGTCTGACATTGATCCCACGAACTCTTCGATGTCTATCATTCCATCTCCATCGGAGTCTATCTCGTGGAATAACGCTCTTGCATGGAATGGTTCTATTGACGGCTGCAGCACATCCAAGGCCTTGATGAATTCCTTGAGAGTCAGGTGATCTGGATGTTTGGAATGCGCGCAGGCATTGAACACTAGCCACCATTTTTCGACCTCATACTGCTCTTGATTGAATATTCTTGTTCTGATTATCCTCCAGGGCGTGACATTCTTTTCGACTTTCTTCCTAGAATATGAGAAGTATATCCCTGAGCCGATACCGATTGCTGCAACGGCCCCGATGAGGGCACTGGTGCCCATTAGAACAAGCAGGAAGAAGCCTGAGACTATCCCGAATATTTGCATTGCTGGATACATCGGGCTCTTGAACGATGGAGTATACCACGTCTCCCCATCAGGTAGCCTCCTCAGGACGATGACTGTAGAATTTATGAGCATGAATATCATAATCTTGAATCCGGAGGCAAGCTTTGCCACATCTCCAACAGGAATTGTCAGTATTGCTATTGCCATAGCCACTCCTGTGACTATGATTGCATAGTGGGGCGTCTCATATCGAGGGTTCAAATCTTCAAACCACTGGGGCAGCAAATTGTCCCTAGACATGGCGAAAATGAATCTCGATGAGCCAAGGACGCCCGATAGAGCCATTCCTGCCATCGAAACGATCGCCACTGCAGCTGCTACCAGTCCAAGAGAAGTGCCCCCGACCTCAACTGCGAATGTGTGAATGGGGGCCTTGTCTGGCTTTTCAGAGCCTATTCCTAGCTGGCTTGGGTCCATTAATCCGAACAAGAAAAATGAGATCATCACATACACCAAAGTGGCTATGATAAGAGTCCATATCATGCTCTTGGGAAGATTCTCTGAGGGAGACTTGATCTCTCCGGCGACCGCTGCGATTTTGGTCACTCCGGCAAAAGATAGGAATACGAATGCAGAAGCACTTCCGATACCTACGGCTCCATTCCAGGAGAACAGGCCATCGTCTGAGAAGGCATCGCTATGAACTGGTTTGCTCCATTCGAATGATGGGTCCATAGCAGCCAAAACCACTAGGAGCAGGACGAAAAGTACAGAGATCGAAACAATTGGGAATTGTATTCTTTTGATGCTCTTGACCCCCATGATATTGATGAAGACTATGATCGAAAGCAAAAATATCGCAATAATCTTGGAAATGTTCTCGGTGAGTTCGAACCCCAGAGAGCCTTGTACGGCATAGATGTACGCGCTGAATCCTATGAGGGCAAAGGCAGACTTCAGCCCGAATGAGGCCCATAGGCCCAAACCAGAGATCATGCCCATCCATGCCCCATACGTCTGACGGATGTAGACGTATGAGCCGCCTGATGACGGCATTGCAGTGCCAAGTTCTGCTTTGGACAATGCACTTGGCAATACGATCAATCCTGCGATTATGAATGCCAACCAAAGCCCCGCTCCCGTTCCCCCGGATTCAGCTAGAATGTCTGCACCAAGGGCTGGAATGACGAACAAAGTGCTCCCGAGGGTCGCAGAGAGGGATATTGCGATCAGACCGTAAAGTCCGAGGCTTCTATCTAGTTTCTCGGAGATGTCCAGGGGCTTGAAAATCAAGGATTTGAGGTTGAAACCACTATCAAGACCCTTGACCATGTGTCACAGCAAATGCTCTCCCTTGTTGAAATTATGCTCTGTCCCGCGGGACCCATAATCCTACAAGAGTCGGTTGTTTCGGATGAATCATGATGTCTGTTGCAAACAACACAGTGGCTAGCGTGAATTATACCGGACGATACGAGAATGGGGAAGTTTTCGACACTAGTGAAGGAAAAGAACCGCTAAAGTTTACCGTTGGCAAGGGGCAAATGATACCAGGATTCGAAGAGGAATTGATTGGTGCTAAGCCCGGTGAGACCCGCGAGTTCACGCTAACTCCCGACAGAGCCTATGGTGAGCGAAATGAAGAGGCTTTCCAGACAGTTAACAGAAGCGTCTTCGGAGAGGGCGCCAAATTGGAGGTTGGGCTCTCGAGTTACACTCAGTTGCAAGACGGAAGCATGACGATGTTCACTATCACTGCAATAGATGGAGATGACGTTACGTTGGATTTCAACCACACCATGGCTGGCAAGAC
>Ga0208277_1000522_pt1 | contig 22513 bp, 19 predicted proteins | sample ETNtaG_5_FD_185782 | JGI IMG/M metagenome (GOLD analysis project Ga0208277, IMG submission 185782) | Marine microbial and viral communities from oxygen minimum zone, Eastern Pacific Ocean - ETNP201406SV205 (SPAdes) (version 2) | ecosystem: Environmental > Aquatic > Marine > Oceanic ...
ATACACCATGAACTGAACGTGCGACGCAGAAGACATAGAAGATAAAAAAAAATGGGCCGAGGACGCGCGGCAACAAAACGCTCGTTTGTGTGCATCGCTTCAGCGGTCGCGACGTATTCATTGTTGCACTATTTAGGGGGAGGCGAAGAAGGCGTAGATGACTTTTCTTCTACATCATCATCATCATCATCATCATCATCGCAAGCGACCGACGACGCTTATTATTATAAAGGGGGTGAAAAGGATGATGCAATGAATAGCCGTGGCAGTAGTGGTAGTAAATATAACGATGACAACGATTTCATATCTTCCCCATCGCCTCCTCCTCCCCCTCCTCCTCCTCCTCCTCCTCCTCCCTCTTCACAGCCACCGACGCCTTCAGTCTCTTCTCTAGATACACCTACAACGAAAGAAAAGAAATGGTCCCATCTCACATCCATGACGCGAAAACCAACGGCGGAAGAAATAGAACAAGGCAAGGGCAAATTTCACGTCATGTTGACGGCGAATGAGCAATCGTACGTCGCTTGGCAATCTAGAATTATGTATCAGAGATACTTGAAACTGTTGAACAGCGGAGACTCGGGCGCATTTGGCGGTTTCACGAGAGTATTACACAGCGCACATGCGGATAACTTGATGGATGAAATCCCAAGCGTAGTCGTTGATCCGTTGCCTAAAGGTGTCGATCAAGGGTACGTGGTTTTGAACCGGCCGTATGCAATCAAGCAGTGGTTGGAGAAGTATTATTTCGTGGAGGAGTATGTGTTCATGACAGAACCAGACCATTTATATTTAAGACCAATTCCGTTATTGGCGAAACCAAAACTCGCTGCTGCGTTTCCGTTCTTTTATATAAACCCAAAGGATCCAAAGTTTACACCTATCGTACAAAAGTTTAACAAAGTAAACGCGGATCTGAAAGATTTTGCGCCGATTGGGAATTCGCCAGTGATGATTCATAAGGACGAGTTGAAGAAAGTATGCACGGTGTGGGACACGTTAGCGATTAAAATGAAACAGGACCCGGAAACAAACGCAGCGTTTGGTTGGGTTTTAGAAATGTGGGCGTACAGCATAGCCTCCGCGCAAGTTGGCGTGAAATACGACTTAGTCCCGGAATTCATGTTGCAACCGCCTTGGGATAGAACTGAACAAGTTAGGGGAGGGAAGAAAGGATACATTCTTCACTACACGTATGGTCAAGATTTTAACGAAAAAGGACAATTTACTCCGGGTAAAATTGGACATTGGCATTGGGATAAGAGAGATTTCACGTGGAAGAAACCTCCGAAGGAAGGCTTCGAGATGCCACCGAAAGGAACGCACGAGCTAACCATCAAGTTGATGGAAATGATTAACGACGGTATAAGATCCATTCCAGATTGGTGATTTTTGATGGAGTAAACGATATATAGAATGCTAGTAGATGCTATATAGAGAGAGTTGCGTAGTTCATATGGTAGTTTCTTTATCACACGTGCTATTTCGTGTTCGCCATTTTTCCTCGTTTTTCTCCGTTTTTCGTTCCGCTTCCATTCAAGAATTCAAGAACTCTCGTCATTTTTTTATCGCGCGTTTACTAAAACAAAAAGAGCGTTCAGTTTTCTTTCAGCACAAATAAATAGAGAGTGTGAGTGAAAGAGATGAGTCAGTCTTCTTGTTCTTCTTCTGCATCGTGAACGGGAGGCCAAATAACATATCACTTAAACCATCTATCCGAAGAAACACGAGAGAAAGTCGTTAAAAGAGATGGAGGACGAATTAAAACGAGAAGTTTTAGAAAAGTTACGACGCAGAAACCAACAAGAAGTCCTTCCGTTCGTGGAGGTTTTCGCGTCCAACAGGAAAGAGCGAAAACGATCCGAGACGTTGCTCAGAGAAGTCCAAAAGTTGAGAAATAAAACCGCAGAGTTGGGCGTGAAGAACGATGGACTGATGAGTGCTTTGACAAAGGCGCAAGAGGAAAACGCAAAGGCGAAAACGAGCAAGGAAAATTCCGCGAAAGTTTCGAGATTACAGGGAGAACTGGCCGAGGCGCACAAGAAAAACGTGGAAGTCATGGAAATGGCTTCGACTGCGAATCGTGACAAAGAGCAAGCAAAGACTGAGTTGGAGACGACGGTGACTGAGTTGAAAAATGCGAAAGTGGCATTGAAAAATTTACGCGAGTCGTGCGCAAACTTGGAGAGTGAATTGAAAACGGCACTGAAAGCGGCTGAGATTGCCGGAGAAGAAGCGGAAGCGAGGAAAGAGGATAAAATTTCCGCAATCGCGCGGGTAGAAAAATTGGAAAAGGAAAATCAGCAACTCGTGGAAAGAGTGATGGAGATGAAAATGAAAGAAGCGGAGAAAATGAATGAAATCAATGAGTTATATGAAGACTTGCAGAGACAAAAGAAGGCGAGCGAATTGAAATCGATAGCGAATGAAATGAACGCAACGGCATCAGCGAGTATGCGTGGTCTTTCGTTGGATTCGTCGTCATCGCCTGGTTTTGGAGATTCGTTCGTGGGAAGTATACCGAGTCGACAACAGTTTCGCAGTCAGACACATGAAGGCGCAACGCACCGAGTGTCTTGTGTCAGATCGGGTGAAATATTAGGAACGTGCGGCGACGATAAACGTGTCGCATTGGTCAATGCAAATTCAGGACATGTTTCTTCGTACTTGGAGGGTGCTTTAGGAAGTCTTTTAGATCTTTCGTTCTCTCCCGACGATAACTTCTGCTTGGCGTGTGGCACGGATAAAGCAATTCAGCTTTGGGAACTATCGAGCGGACGCGTGCGACACCGAATGACTGGACACGCGCAAAAAGTTGTTGGTTTGGACTTTTGTAGCGTGAATAAACAAAGAGCGATTTCATGTTCGCACGATCGAACCATTCGAGAGTGGGATTTACATAAAGGCATATGCGTGAACTCTACACCGTGCGCTTCAAACGTAAACACAGTTGTGTATGGGGACACTTCCCAATTCGTCATGAGTGGGCATTTAGATGGCGGAGTGAGAATTTGGGACTTACGAACGGGCGGTGGTCCACCTACGAACGAAAGAAAAGGTGTTCACGAGCAACAAGTAACCTCGATACAACTGTTACCGAACGAACGCGAAATTTTGACATGCGGGCGCGACAACGTGATCCGAATATTAGATTGCAGAACGCTCGAGGTTTCTGCAGAATTTTCAGATCCGAATTTCCGCGTTGGGACGAATTGGACTAACCCATGTTTTTCTCCGAACCAATCACATATTGCGTGCGGTGGCGCAGATGGAGCTGTCTTTATCTGGTCAGCGATCGATCACAAATTGCGAACGACATTGCGCGCGCACGACGCAGTTGTCGCGACAACCACATGGAGCGCATACGGATTAGCGAGTTGCGATAAAAACGGGATATGTATCCTATGGAGTTAGTCGCTGTCATTATAATAATGAATTAGAATCTAGTACGGTTTAGTATATTATATAACATTACGAACACTATTGTTTTAAGAGAATTATTAAAGAGCACTGATGGTTGAAATATCCTCGCTCGTCGAGAGCAATGTCTTCATGGATTGAAGATTCTCCGACCAATTCGATAAGCTATTTTTTAACTCGCTCCACTGCTCTTTCCCAAACACTCTCTGCGTGCCTCGAGTGATTACGCATACCTCTCTCATTTGATCCAATTTCGCGTCTACTAAACCGGAAGAGATGCCGTGAACGACCCACTCTTCGCATTCGTTCGAGTCAACCTGTAACTTGTCGCAAATTTCTTTGTATGAGACTTCACCCCCACCGTTTCGAATGTCACCTAACGACATCAATCGCATTTTCGTCAGCGTTTCGTCCTCGTTCAGACCGAGATCTTTGAAAAGTGCACCATTGCTCTTCGCAAATGCCAAGTAATCCGACACATCTTTTGTTAAAAATATCTCCAACAACTCAAACACCTTCCCGTTCGACGATTTCAACGCTTGAATAGCTTTGTAATCCAACAAATCACAGCTAAAGCTTGTTTTCAATCGAACGAAACTGGCAATGGTATCTTTGGCCGCCGCCGAAGATTCTCCGAGAGCGCTTTCGTTGTTTTCAAATGTCGCCAAATACTTTAACATAAACTCCATAGCCTTCTCGTCTTTACCACCCATCCTACTCAATAAATTCGCAATCTCTAAATACACGTTCCTCTCGGACCCGTTGTTATCATTCATCTGTTTCCACTCCTCCATGGACTCCTCCACGTGTACGACTAAAGTTTCCACCACGTTTTCCATGTTTGCTTTCTTCACGTATTCGATTATTCGACAAAACATCTTAAACTTCGTCTCTAAATCGCTCGTCAAGTTGTACAATTGCATCAAAATTCTTAATCTCGACTCTACTCTCGACGTCGTGCTCTCCATCGCTTTTTCCACGATCATATCCAGCGCTTTCTTTCTCTCCGTTTCGAGTTCAAATCTTTCTGCGACCGTGGCGGCGATGATAAACACCGTCTCCACGTCCTCTGCTTTCGCGTCGCTGAACAACTTATCGTTGTTCTCCAACAACTTCGCAATCAACTGGCAATCCATCGGCAATTTTGAGCACTCTTCCGCGTGTTTCTCCGCCTCCTTTGCCGTTTTATCGTCTTTTTCTTTCCAGTCCTTTTGGTAATCGCCCCCGTGGGCAATCGTGTACACGAATCTCGCCGCGTTCGCGATCGGCTCTTTGTCGTCTTGGCCGACGACCACGCACGTTTGTTTGTTCGAAGACATTGCTGTTCCGTGACCGCGTTATGCGAGAAGTGGAGAAAGCGCGCGCGTATACAATCTATCGACGCAAAGAAACTTTCTGAAGAGTGATGTGGGTCTTCTCGATTTCTTTCTTGTGCAGCCCTAAGACGAAGTTTTGGACAAAACGCCCCACCGGAGAAAAAAAGAGAGCGCCCGCGACGAAGACAGAAGAAGCGGGTGCCAGGAAAGCTTGGAATTTTCAAAAAAAAAACGAGACATTTTTCTCTATTTTCTTTCCCTCTTCCTGTGTACTCTCTCGCTCTCTCGCTCTTTCGGTACGTTTGAGAGGTAAGAGAAGGGTAAAGCAGAAGGAAAGACAGAGAAAGAATAATCAGCGATGCCATCGTTACCGTCGAAACCTTTCGGTGGAGCGAGAAGAGATTTAGCGCCGAGACTGTTGGTGAAAGAATCGAACGCTTCTCATTCGTTTTCGGATTCATTTGTAACTGCTCCTCGAGAGAATGAACGCAACCAAGAAAACCAAATCAACTCTGGAACGACCACGGGCGTGGAAGATTTCGAACGAGACATCTGGCCGCAAACCGTGGATGGGAACGCGTTTGAAAATCAGCTGATTGTTTTGAATTTTCTCCCGACTGGGTGTGAAGGCATCGACGACGTCTTAGCCGGAGGAACCTCGGAAACCGGTGAAAGCTTAGGAGGTGGTCTAAGGCAAGGCCAAGTGACGGAAATCACCGGCGAGTGCGGAAGCGGGAAGACGCAGCTGTGCCTGTCTGCGGCGGCGAGTGCGGCGACATTAGGTCACAGAGTCGTATTTGTGGATACGAATGGGGTTTTCTCAGCGGAAAGGATCAAAGCGTTTCATCGAAACTTTTGGTCCGATGAGGCGACAGAGGAGGAGATCACTGCTCACTTGGATAAAACGTTAGAATTGATTGCAGTTCACGACGTCCACGACGTATTTACGCTCTTACACTTGTTGGATCAGTTGCAGCAAGATGCGAGCGAGGAGGACGATAATCCGGAGAAGTCAGATACGATGGGTTTGTTGGTGATTGATTCGTTGTCACTTTTGTTGGCACCGTTGTTAACGAGAGCGCACCATCAAGGGCACACAGTGATGACGATGGTGGCTGTTATGTTAAAAGCGATCGCGTCGGAGAGGAAAGCAGCGGTGTTATACACGAACCATACTGTGGCGGATAATTCTTCGAGCGTGGATTTTAATGGTGTTGGAAACTATGGTGCGCAAAAATATCACCAACAACAAAATACGACATCGAGAGAAACAACAAGTAGTTTGAAACCAGCACTCGGTGTGCGATGGACATCTGTCCCTCACCGTCGCTTACAACTCTCCAAAGTAGATGGCGATCACGAAGGCGAGTTCGCAACAACGGGAGGAGACTTTACGAGCCATCCAGAATGTACGAAAATAAAAGCCGAGGTTGTTTATGGGGGGGCTCAAAACAAAAACGGCGGTTGCACATTCTTTCAAATCCAGCAAAACTCTTTGCAAACCTTGCCCCAAAACCATTAGATCGTGTAGCAAGACTTAGAGTCCATCATAGATAGCCTTATTTTATTAGTTCCTTTGTATAGAATTGTAGGGTAGAATAAGCACATACGCAGATCTACTAAATTTTATTGTACGTCTCTCTAAAACAAGCGGCAAATGTTTGAAAAACAAGATCAAATAATAAATGACCGATGACTGATTGAACCCAAAAAAAAAGCGTCGTGTAACGTAAACCCTCACCCTTCTTCCTCTCCGGACAAGAATTTCGCTCGACTACCGCAAAGAAGATGATGTCAGGAACCACAACATCAACATCAACCGCCGCTGCGAGCAATCGCCAGTTCTCCTCGAAGTCGTCTACCGCGGTCGCGCGTTTGCGACGACACGCGATGCGACGACCGCGAACGACGACAACAACCAAGAGAGGAACGGAATGCGCGACCCGAATAGATTATGATGTTGGATTGGAAAGAAGAAAAAGCGTCGTCCTTCGCTCGTGCAGACGAGAAAGAGGAGGTGGAACGAGACGCGATACAATGAAACCACCAAAAGCTATTCTGGAAAACTTCGCAGACACGAACAACGAAGAAGACGTGACCAACGCTCCAGCAACTTTAATCAACCCATTGATGAAGAAACAGAGCAGCACCCAAGACGCCAACGACGAGGGAGAAAGCGAAATAGTCAAGGAAAAGCCAATCGTCAATCCAGAAGATTTCACGTTAAGACCAGGAGAAGTGTCGAAATTTAAAGCCCCGACGACGACGGTCGAAGATTTACAGCTCTCCGGATGGTATTTGAAAGCCATATTGACTGCAGACGTGTACGATGTGGTGGTCGAGACGCCACTGGACCTCGCTGCTCGGTTATCAGAGAGAGTTACTGCAAACGTGCCTATGACGCCTGGAGGGGACGCGCAGAAACAAAAGAGAATATTCTTAAAGAGAGAAGATTTACAGCCGGTGTTTTCGTTCAAGATTCGTGGAGCGTATAACAAGATCAAGAATTTGAAGAAGGAGGAGTTGGAGAAAGGGATAATAACTGCAAGCGCTGGGAACCACGCGCAAGGCGTCGCTTTGAGCGCAAAGACGTTGGGCATTAAAGCCGTGGTGGCTATGCCAGTAACCACGCCAAAGATTAAAGTAGAAGCCGTTAGAAGATTAGGTGGTGATGTAGTTCTCGTCGGCGAAAATTTTGACGAAACAGCGGCATATGCCAAGAAACGATCTATAGACGACGAGATGACATTCATCCCACCGTTCGATGAACCGTATGTAATCGCCGGTCAAGGTACCTGTGGCGTCGAAATTTTGCGACAATTACCCACAGCTAAAGCCGTGTTTATTCCCATCGGAGGTGGAGGTTTGATTGCGGGCGTGGCGACGTATTTAAAGACGATTGCACCAAGGATTAAAATCATTGGCGTCGAGCCGAGCGGCGCTAACGCCATGGCGCAAAGTCTCAACAGAGGCGAACTCGTTAAATTATCTAAAGTCGATGGCTTTGCAGATGGAGTTGCCGTCAAAGAGGTTGGTTTGAATTGCTTTCAGCTTTGTCAACAATGTGTCGATGGGGTGATGATGGTTCGTACCGATCAAACGTGCGCGGCTTTGAAGGACGTATTTGAAGATACGCGTTCGATTTTAGAGCCATCTGGGGCACTTGCCGTCGCCGGTGCGAAAGAATGGTTGAATACAAATCCGGATTTTGAAGGTGACGTCGTTTGTATAACGTCTGGGGCGAACATGAACTTTGATAGATTGAGAGTCATCTCGGAAATTGCCGATGGTGGTTCAGGTACGGAAGCGACTTTGATTTCCGCGATTCCCGAAGAAAACGGCTCCTTCAAGAGGTTCGTCACGTTAGTCGGCGAGGATACAAACTTCACGGAGTTCAAATATAGAGTTCAGAATATCAAGGGCGACAGGAAGAAGAATTTAGCGAAAGTTTTATATTCGGTGAATGTAGAGAGCGAGACGCAACTCCAAGCATGCATAGCGCGCTTGAGGTCGAACGGCATTCCAACGGAAGATTTTACCAAAGATCAAACGACGCAGACGCACTTGAGGAATTTGACTGGTGGTGCTTCGAGCATTCCAAACGAGCGTTTGTATAACGTTGCTATTCCAGAGAGAGCGGGAGCTTTGGCGAACTTTTTAGATTTCATATCGCCGAGATGGAATGTTTCGATGACCCATTATCGTGCAGGAGGCCAACGAGAAGCGTCCGTACTCGTAGGAATCCAAGTTCCAGACAATGAATTAGCGGAAATTGAAGCATCTTTAGATGGGTGCGGGTACGAGTACTCGTGCTTGCAAAGTAACGCCGCTTACAACATGCTCTTCGAAGATGATTAAATATGTAATTTAATTTTGTGTACGACATCGTAGATAGGAAAAAGTTTCAGATCATTGATATCGTCGGTTACACGATTAACTTAAAATCAATTCTAGGAATCGTCACGTGGTAACATCCAATATCCACATCGAATTTCGGTTTTCGCTTACTCTCTATGACCCCTTCCGCATCCGGTGCTCTTTTCGTCACGTCCCACCGAACCGCTGCTGAGACTCTTTCGTGTGGCTTCACCTCATACTTCTTCAAGCTCTTTGTCGCTTGGTCCCAATGCCTCGACGCTATTCTATAATTGAACGAAAATTTTGAATCCTCCGGGTCTTCTGGTCTATGTTTATATCCCGCTACACCTTGTACGGTTAAATACTCTCCAAGATTGAACCGTTTCGAAAACACATCCACTTCGCCTTCTTCAACAGAGACTTCGATTTTCTTCACCGGGTTCTTGTACCATACATTATCTATGCCGTCCTCACCGAATGAAGATTTTGAGAGGAAAAGTTTCGGTTCTATTTCCAATCGATAGTCTACTTGCGCGTTTCTGATGTCCATTTTTACCGCTAAGTTTGCTTTCGGAGTGCTGTTTTGGGGTTGCATATAAGAGAACATTTTCTTTTGTGAGCCATGCTGCTCTCATTTCTTTCTGCTCAACAACTAACAACTAACAGGAACACAATACGAAAGAGAGAAAGAGAGAAGGAGGAGAAAAAGAGGAAAAAGCATATGCACGTTACTCACTGCGTCTTAATTTTCAACCGATAATCCGGCCTGCACGAAATCGTGTACGCGTCTTGCACGTTGTTGATGAACTTTTCGAATTTTCTTTGCAATCGCCCAACGATGTGGACGTTTTCATCAAAGGAGGACCGAGAACGAGACGAAGAGGATGTAGATAAACTATCCATCTCGTCGCTGTCGTATCTGTACGAATCTCTAGTGTCTTCCAAAGAGAAGTCGTCTTTGTAGTTCATTAGATGGAGATAGAGAGATGCTCTGTGTGTGTGTGTGTGTGTGTGTGCGCGCGCGCGTGCTGTATTTTGAACTTTGTGTAAATGTGTAATGAAGAAAAATGGAAGGAGTAGAAGAAAAGCGTTAAAAAAAGGAGTTGTGTCTTTCTTCTTCACGTCTCAAAACTTTGTTGCACGAGAAAAGAAGTAATACGAAATGCTCGCGATTATGAAGGTGCTACCGTGCTCCTTTTCCTCTTCGCGATTGATAGCGCCGAGGAGAGGAGCGAGGAATATCGATCGAGTTCGACGTTTCAGCGTTTTCAATTCTTCTGAGGTAACAACGGCTGCCGTCAGGAAAAACTCCTATTTTCCACTGAACAGGATGAAAACGATGACGCGTGCGACGAAGCGGGCGACGACTAAAAACGGCAGACGTGGAAACTTGAAAATGCCGCTCTTAACGTCATCGTTGTTTTCCTTCTCGACGTCTTCTTTGTTATTGAATACTACAGATGGAGACATCAATAGCAAAAGCAGTTTTCTGTTACAAGAATCGATGAGAGGAAGAAATATGGATGTTCGAGTGTTGGCTTCGGGATCGGGAGGAGGTGGCAGCGGTGATGGAAATAAGAAGAAGAAGAAGAAGAAAGCAAAAGTTAATAAGAAGAAGGGTGCGAAAAAAGAAGATGATGACAGCGACATCGTCTGGGAAGAAGAGGAAGAAGAAGAAGAAGAAATAGAAGACGAAGATATCAATGTCGTCTATGCAAACTACGACGAGAAGGACGTCCAAGGGGGGAACATCGATACTGCGAGTACACCTTGGGGTGAGCTCGCGTTAGAATGCGTGAGAGCAGTCTTAGCTGACGAGAAGAATATGGATGAATTTGAAGGCAAGCTTAAACTTTTTGCGTTTAAAGCTATACCGAGCACGAAGCGTATCATGATTTCCGTGGACGATTTGGACGACCAATACGGTTCACCGAATTTGGACGATTTGATTGCCGTGTCGAGGAAGCTGAACGAGCTCGCAGAGTCGAAAGGATTTCCAGATGATGTTGCCATAGAAGTTGCATCTCCGGGCGCGGAGCGGAAGCTGACCATACCGGAAGATTTATCGAGGTTTCGCGAGTTGAAAATGAAAGTGGTTTATAAGGACAATGAAAATGACAACCTGGAAAACGAGACGATGATATTAAATGTAGAAGATTTTGAAGAGGAAAATGGGTTAGTTGTATTCAGATTGGCGGATGTGCAAGAAAATAGACCTCCCAAGAAAGGCATGCCAATGTCGAAGAAGAAGAAGGAATGGAGGAAGAAGGTTAAGTACGCCGACATTGCCTCTGTAAATTTGTACATAGACACAGCGAATTGATGTAAGATTTGATTGCAAGTTGTTTTTTTAGTCTAGTTGTATTCTTTATTTACCAGAGGTAGGTACCACTGGTAGGCTATCAGTACATAAGTCATTCATGCTTTATTCTCACTTCATGTTCTACATTCATACATACAACGGCAACGCGTATACATGATTATAAATTAATACAAATACATTTACTATTTCTTCCAACTCTCGGAGCCTGTTCCGCCTAACTGTCTTGAGACAAACTCAAACAAACTCCACGTAATCGCCTGTTGAAATGTCCTTCTCGCGATCCTAGGGACAGCCCCAACATACAATCCCCTCAACCCTTTCTCTGCTAGAATCGAACTAAAAGTTGCCATTGGTTTAATATTTCTATCTAAATTTCTTTGAATTTGCAATCTCGTTCGCAACACATCCGGCGGCTGTGTGAGAAACGTGGCAAACCCACCGGCAAATGCCCCACACAACAGGGTGTCGTACGACGACACATCTCTCCCTTCTTTCTCCGCCAACGATGCCGTAAACTCTCTCGCTTTCATAAATACTAACAAATTTAACCCAGAAAACGGCGCGTCCCTTAAGATCGTCGGGACAATTCCGCTAAACAAACCTTTCGAGCCTTCCTTCTTGGTGATATCCAGCAACATTTTACCTACCGACCTTTTATATACCGTTCCAGCGCCGTATTCTAATCTCGTTTTCACCACAGATATCGGGTTCAGCAAAGTCGCGATCGACGCTCTCGATATCGCCCCAATCACAAAAGTTTGCAAGCTATTCTCAAATTCCGATTGTTCTATATCGCCATTCGCGTATTTCTTTTTCTGCCACTGCTTCACCTCTTTTTGCATCTTGTCCAAAACGAAGAAGTATAAACCCGCCCCTGCGGTCGTCCGTATGCACGAAGCAGACACTCCACTCCATAATGCTAAAGCGCCCTGCGTTCTCACCACTCTCGAAGCGGTAGAGAATATATTCCCTCCTGGATTGGCAATCCCAGGCGAGCCGACTTGCATGCGCGTTTTTATAACCTCAAACGGTTGCAACGTGGCCGAGGCAATGAGACCGGCGGATGCGCCCCCGACGAAGGAGGATGGATTCCAACCGCTTTTATTATTTTTATTGTTGGTAGTCTCATCCTCTTTTTTTCCTTTCTTCATCTTCTTCGCGGTTGATGACGACGATGAGGGTGATGTTGGTGACATCTTTCTCCTCCGGGAGAGAGAGAAGGAGAGAAAGAGACGGTGGGGGAAAAAATGTGACAAAAAAATGTGGCAAAATTGACGCGAGACATGATTTTTTTTTCAAACGCCAAAAAAACAGACAGGTGAACTTTAACATGCCGCCCATTGCGTGGCCAGAAGCGAAGAGACTGTGGAACGACGACAAAGGCGACGGAAGGGAGAAATTCTTAATCGCGACGCACAAATATGATCGAGCGATTAAAGCTTTAGACGCGAAACAAACGCAATTACACAAAGAAGGGAAAAATAAGACGAAGGTCCAACTCGTGGAAAAGAATCGATTAATTTACGAAACCATCGCACAGGAGTGCAGGAAAAGAGGACACATGACTCTCGCAGAGGTGAAAGCTGTGTACGATTTGAAAATGACGAAAGGAAAATATCGACCGATGTTGATGAAATACCCGCAACAATGGAGCGCGAAAGCGATTGAAAACCAAACGAAAAAAGCCTTCGACATGTGTTCTCTTATGAACGACAGTTCAGATTTTCGAAACGCGACGAAAATACTGAACGTGCTTTCGTGCTTTTTGAAACAACCCGGGATGAAAGGGATCGGAACGGCTACGGCAAGTTTGATTTTATCGATATACGACCCGAGATTTCCATTCTTATCCGACGAGGCGATTGCGGTGGTTATTCCTTCACATGGAAAGGATCCGTACACGCCACAAAACTACACGAACTTCGTTGCTCAAATCCAAAAGAAACGCGCGAGACTGTTAGGGGAGAAAAACATTCACGATAAGGACGCCTTGACGCACAGCGATATCGAAAAAGCGTTGTGGACGGTAGCGAGCGGCAATTTGGAAAAATAGAAGATCTGAATTAGGAATAGAAGAACGGCGCCGCATGGCAGCTATAATTACAAATATAAAAACATAGTTAGTTCACTTTTATTCACGACCTCCGGAAGACCATTTCTTTTCTTCGTGAATTTCGAGAGCATTTATTAGCGTATCTACTAATAACTTTTGGGAAAGCGGTTTTATGACGTACTTGTCCATTCCAGCTTCTTTACAGTTATCTTCACCCATGGAAGAGATACCCGAAGAAACGGCAACGATTGGAATGTTTGCAAAGTACCCGTCGGCATTATTAAGTTTCCGAATCTCTCTCGTCGCTTCTAAACCATTCATGACGGGCATTTGACAATCCATCAGAATCAAATCGAACAATTCTTCCTTCTTCTCTAGGTTTGTACACAAATCGACTGCCTCACGACCATTTGATGCTATCGTTAAATCAACTTTACCAATCTTGCACATGAGCGCTTTGACAATCATCTGCGTCGGCAAAGAATCCTCGGCATACAATATTCGCAGAGTCTTCTCGATATTCAACACCGGTTTGGAGTGCTTGGCATCGTCGAGCTTGGATTCAACAATTTGCTGAATGACTTCTTCGGTTTGTCGTTTCCTATATCCCGCGACTTCAACGACAGAAGCTCTGGAAGATTCATCAAATTCGAGCGCTTCGAGCATATCAGTCACCGTCACAGCTAAACATTCCACTTCACCTTTAGCGCGAATGGTTGCGTTTCTATACCCAACACCCGGCGTTTTCTTATCTTTCCGCTTTTCAATCGCAGTTAGAAAGGCTAATTCACCAACGATTTCACCTGCGTATCTAACACACAGAACGTCTTCACTGTTGTTATTTTTACTACTACTATTATCTACCGCTGCTGCATCTACTTCTAACAATGCGTCCATCAATACCTCACACTCGCCTTTGTTTATGAAATACATTCTATCGCCTAATTCCCCTTTACGCATCAGAACTTCCCCATTCTTGAATCTTTCTATTCTAAACGCGGGTTGTAAAATAGCGGCCAAAGGATTCGTTCGCACAGCGTTGTCAATATCCTCTTCGGTAACTTCCAACTTCATCGAAGGCGATTTTGTTCTCGGTCGTCCCAAAGGCCTTCTCCCATCCTCAGTCATCCATGGATGTTCCATCATCCCAGCAATTGATATGCGATTTTTCGGATCGATTACTAACATTTTTCGCAACATATCTTTCAACGAATCGGATAATTTTGGTGGCGGCGGTGAAGGCACGATCGTTGCATTGATAATGGCGTCTGCATTTTCGTCTGGGAATTTCAACTCTGTGCTCTTTGCCATCGCGACGATTTGGAAAACCGTCTTTCCTATAAACGGTAACCGTGCGGTTGCCATGTTATACAAGCACACTCCCAACGACCAAACATCGCTCGGCATTGGATCGAACCCCGTTTCGTCCAACATCTCTGGAGCTAAAAACGCAGGCGTTCCAGCTAAACGAGTCGACCTGGTCGCCCGTGTCAACTCGGAATCTACGCTCACACCGAAATCGCATAGTTTCACGCCATCTGTCATCTTCAACATGTTCTCTGGTTTCAAGTCCATGTGTGCAATCTCCAAGGAGTGCAAATAATCTAATCCTAAAACGATATCTCTCGTGTATCCGTGCAAAACTTTCTCCGACAACGGTACTCTATTGAATCTGGTAAAAATAGGCCCACCCGGCGCATACTCAAGGACCAAAATCAACTCGTTACTCACTGAATCATCGATGACTTCGTGCAACTTTAACACATGCGGATGCGAAAGCTTCTTCAAAATTGCAATCTCTTTCCTTACCGCCGCTTCTGATACTCTCACACGTTCATTTCGTATCTTCAACGCGTACAAATTATTATCCGTCTTGTTCAACCCGAGTTTCACTTTCGCGTGTGCACCTCGTCCCAAGTCTTTAATCATAATGTATTGATTCAACTGTTCGTGCTCTTTATCGTCCATGATGATCGAGAGTTTCTGCACGGATGGCGTGAGCACTAAAGAGCCTACTCGTCGATTCGTCCCCGGTGATGGTTTCGTTTTTACGTTCGAAGAAGCGGAGGAAGTGGATGAGAGTGAATTTTGCATCCGGACGTTTTCCTCCGTTTTATCCGTATTCATCTTTTCGTTTTCTTGTCCGTCGTCCAAATTCGCCGCATATGTCTCTTCGCTTTTTTCTCCTCCTCCTCCTCCTCCTTCATTGGTGGTGGTGGTGGTGATGGTGGTCTGTCCGAAATCTTCTTCTTTCGTAGTACTCGTAAAGCATGAGAAACAGGAGAAGAGACCATGCTCTCTTCTCCTTCCTCCTTTCTCACCCTCCCCGTCGTCCTTGTCGACTTCGGTAGACATCTCGCGCGTGCGATGGACTGTGAGCGCGTTGAGAGTGCGGAGAAGCGGAGGGGGGATTTTCTTCGTGTAGTTCCGTTCGTTTTTCGTTGTGGTGTTGTTAAAAACGTCGTTTTCCAATCTACGTACTTGTGTTCCTTGCTCCTTTACAAAAATCCCCTACTTTTTCTAGAAGAAGAAGAAGAAGAAGAAGAAGAAGAAGAAACCACGGGAAGAGAGCACGTACACACACAATGGACGTGGAAGCGGAATGCAAACGACTCATACTCGCTATCGAACGGATATCCACGGATAACAAATCGTGCACGTTTGGCGCTTTATTTGGCGACGACGAGGTGCAAAACGAATTTGAGGCGTTGAATGGCACCTTACGAGCAGCTAAGAAGAGAAAGATGATTCGTTTTGAAGGAGAGATGTTATTGCAAGGAGCGCACGATCATGTGGTGATAACTATTCTTTAGAGCTTGACGTAGTGTTTAGATTAGATGTATGCATATAGCAGCCGCAATACAAGAATACAAGAATACAAGAATAAATAGGGGACCAACGAGTCTCATCAAGCTGACGAAGAAAATAAATCATCCTTGCGAAACCAGTTCAAAAGGAGCCGGTTGACTTCCTCCGGAGTATCGTCTTGGAGACAATGTCCTTGCCCTTTGAGCTCGATGAACGACGTTTTTCTTTGACCGGTTCGCGTTTGTGGCAAGTTTTGGAAATATTTACCCAGAGGAAAATCCAAGGGCGTGATGCGATCCTCACTGCCCCAAATGATGAATATAGGACACGTTACATCATTCATCAACTCTTCCGGTCTCGGTCCGGGGTTGCCGGTTAAAATGTTCACGAAACAGGCCAGCGCGCCTTCATTCTCTGCGGCTTGGCAGATGGATTTTACCAGAGCATCGTCCACGCGAGCAGGATTTTTATACACACCAGCAAGCGCGTTTCGGACACTTTCTTCCGAGCGCACGTTGTCGAAAATCTTCGTCGCGATGGGCTCTATTTTCAAAATTGTATCGATTATCGCCAGAACGACTTTGAAAATCGGTCCGACAAGTTTATATTGCCACGCAAACCCGTCGAAATCGCCCGGCATTTGTTTCACTTTGTTGTTCATCCCGCCCGCGCAATTGATTAAACAGATGCCTTTCACCAACTCCGGCGTCTCGCTGGCCACGTGCACCGCCGCTAAAGAACCTATAGAATTACCCACCAGCGCTACTGGTTCTTTGACAACTTCAGAAACAAAGTTGGCAATTTGGTCTCTCCAAAACTCCATGGAAAAGTCTACTCTGCTTGGTTTCGAACTAAAACCAAAACCAATCAAATCGATGGAAAACACTCGGTGGTTCGGCAATTCGATGTCTCTGTATTGAAACCCGGAAACACCAAAACCGTGAATTAATAAAACACACGGTCCCTCTTTCGATCCTGATTCTCTGTATGCCACTTTATGTCCTTGCCAAGTGTGGTATTTAATCTCGCTTTCTTTCACCTTTGTCGTTGATGATGACGCTTCGATTATTGAGATATTTCTTCGCATTCGTCTGTTGTTGCTCTCGTTCGCCTTCGTCTTCATCAGACGCGTTCGCCTCGATAACGTGGTGGAAAAAGACGAAAAAGATGACGACGTCGTGGGAAAGAACTGTCCTCTCGAGGTGGCAGTCGTCCTCATCGTCGCGTTATAGTAAAGGAGTACCACTCTATTCTTCCTGACAGAGTGCTGTGGTGGAATAAAAATGTGTGTGAATAAATGCAGAGTTTCCCCTTTCATTCATCCAAAACCTAAAAATCGAACACCGTTGGGAAAATGTACACCAGCGACGGGAAAAAAGAAACACGAAATGTATGAGTGCGTCCCCTAATAATAATGTGAGCCACACACACACGCGCGCGCGCGCACACACACACACACACACACACACAAGATTGTAACGGGAACGATGACGATAACGTAACGAAAGAAGAAATGCTCTGACCACTCGCGCGTGTGATCGTCATGAATCAAACTCGCGATGAGTGCGATGATACCACTGCGAGAATGTTCAACACGACGTTCATTAAAAAATTCTTGGACCCTGTGCACGGAGTTGCTGGACCGAGAGAGAAGGTCGACGTGTTCGTTTCAAAGATTCAGCGAGTGACGACTTCAACCATCGAGGAAAACACGCAGCAAAAGATACATTTTTGGAGAGCTAGAATGTTCTTGAAGATTGCTAAATTGTACACCGAAAAAGCGTGGTCCACGCAAAAGAAACCTAGAAAGTTTTACCTTCTCTATCGCGGGTTCGATTTGACGAGTTCGAAAGAGAGTTTGGTGGAGTATAAGAAGAACTACTTACAGCTAAGCTTGTCTTCCATCGAGAGAGCGCTGGCTTTACAGCATCACACCACGAACAAGCATTGTTACTACGAGTGCATAAAGTTAAAAGCTCATATTTTATGCACCTTGAGCGCATGCGACGAATATTCAGAGCGGAGAAGGTGCGAACAAGCGTTGGAGTGCTTGTTGGTACTGAACGAACTTGAAGAACAGGAAGAGAAAGAAGAAGGCAAAGATACCAAGGAGATGATAATGTACATCGCGCACGCCGTGTCTGAGAAGAATGGAAGCTGGGAAAATCTAGTACGACTGGAAAAGCGTTTCGACGCATTTGAGACGAGCAAGAAAAAAAGAGCGAACAATACTGAAAAAGAAGCAGTGGGTGTGGTAAGCAACGACAGCAAGAGAGGCAACGCGCATCGAGACGACTATTCCAACTACTTCAACGAATTAGAGTACGACGGAGACGACAGGGAGGCTTTAGAGAGTATCATAGATAGCATTATTATTAGGTGAATTTCTATTTATTACACACAACAAGAAAACTGATACTTTTCTTCACAAAAAATGACGTCCAACGCAAAACGCAAAGTCGCTCCAACTCAGAAATCTCTGACGTCTTTCTTCTCCACGAAGAAAGAGAAGAAAGAGGAGCCGAAAAAGGATGACGAGGCAGAAAAAGAAAACATAAAGATGACGGCGACGAAATCACCGGAGATATCATCATCCGCTCCTCCTAAAGGAGAGTTGGAGATGTTGTTCTCGGAGAAAACTTGGCTGGAGATTTTCGCAGAGAACGAATTTCAAAAATCCTACTTCAAACAACTCAGCGCGTTCCTCGCGAACGAGTTTAAAACGCAGAGAGTATTTCCCCCGAAAGAGCACATTTTTCGGTGTTTCAACACGCTCCCAATCGATAAAGTGAAAGTTGTGATTATTGGTCAGGATCCATATCATGACACGAACCAAGCCATGGGATTGTGTTTTTCCGTGAACAAAGGCATCAAAATTCCAAGTTCCTTGTTGAACATGTACAAAGAGTTGAAATCAGATTTAAACTGCAGAATTCCCACGCACGGGGATTTATCAAAGTGGCAATCGCAAGGAATAATGATGCTAAACACGAGTTTAACCGTACGAGCGCACAACGCCAACTCGCACTCCAAGAAAGGATGGGAGCAGTTTACCGACAAAGCCATCGAAAAGTTGGCGAAAGCGAGGAAGAATATCGTATTTCTGTTATGGGGTAAGAACGCGCAAGAGAAAGAGAAATTGATTAAAAGGAGCGGAAATGAACACTTGGTGTTAAAATCGGCGCATCCCTCGGGATTATCAGCGCACAGAGGGTTTTTTGGGAACAAACACTTTTCTCAAACCAACGCATATTTGAAGAAAAACTCGATTGAACCAATCGACTGGCAAATAGAATCCGCAACGTATCGATAAAAATGCAAATACATACTTTTTTCGTGTAATATATATATATGTGTGTGTGTGTGTGTGTGAATATTCATGATATTAAGCAATAATAATAATTTACTTTCGAATCCCGCCTTCCTTGTCGTAATTCTCCAAGAACCACTTCACCGTCATCTCAATGGCTTTGTTAAATGGAGTGAACTTAAAATCCGGATTCAACTTCATCAACTTTGCATTATTTGCTGTCTTTTTATATTGCCCATCCGCTTTTGTCGTATCAAACTTAACCTTCTCATCTGGAATACCCAACGCCCGAGACACTCCGTACGCTACATCTTTAATCGTCAACTCGTCCGCTTCCCCGACGGATAAAATAATCGGATCTGCCTCGTCGTAACTTCGTAAAGTCCAAATCATCAACTTTGCTAAATCGATGGAAAAAATGAACTGTCTTAATGGCGTCCCTGATCCCCAAATCACAAAGTCTTCTCCTTTTTGCTTGCACAAATACCCTCGATGAATCAACCCGGGAATTACGTGCGAGTTTTCCAGGTGAAAGTTATCAAACTTCCCGAAAATGTTCGTCGGAATAACTGCTGTGAAGTTGCATCCCAACTGCGCTTTATACATTCTGTTTTGCACATCTACCATTCTCTTGGCGTAGGCGTAACCTTCGTTGGAAAAGTGAGGCGGCCCGTTATGAATCATCGTTTCATCTATTGGAAAGGTCGTTTTATCGGGGAAAATACACGTGGACAAGCACGAGACTAACTTTTCCACCCCTCTCTTGTGACATTCTTGAAAGATGTTATCGTTCATCATGATGTTTTCTCTCCAAAACTCAACTTTATACTTCATGTTGGCGAATAACCCGCCAACTTTTGCGGCCAAATGAATCACATGCGTTGGTTTGTATTTTTCGAACATGTCGGACACTTCTTTTGGGTTGCACAAGTTGGCATCTTTGGAACTCATATAAAACCATTCCTCATCGGATGGATTCTCTGCCTCTATGACTTCTCGAATGGCTGAACCGACTAAACCGGTTCCGCCGGTGACTAAGACTCTTTTACCGCTCATTTTTGTCTTCTCTCTCTATCTCTATGTATCTCTATCTCTCCGCGATACGTGAACCGTTCGTTCTCTCTATCGAATCGAGCGTCGCAGTTGTCGTCGCCGTCGCGAGAGGAAGGTGTGGAGGAACGTTTTTCAGAGCGAGTTCAATTCTATTTTTTTTTCCTTTTAGTGTTGGCAAGATTTTTTCTTTTTCTTTTTTGGAATCGAAGACAATTCATGGACGATGGAAGGAGTGTTTCAACCGGCAAAAACCTTTAAAAAACAACGCACCAATGCCAACTCCTTTCGCGCGACCGTCGGCGCTCCTCCTCGCGAGAAGATTCTTCGCCGCGCGGACGACGACGACTCAAAGAAGAACGCGCTCCTCGTTCGCGTGCTCCACGTCTTCTTCTCCTTCTTTTCCTCCACACGGAACGTCGTCACCATTATTAACGAGGAACATCACATTCGGTTCCTGTTTTGGAGCAGCACAAAACAACTCTCGCGAGATGATGAGTAATATTAGGAGGAAGAGATCGTATCGCACGTCTCCGATTTTGAGAATGTCCGCCTCAGATAACAACATCACCGCCGATTTAATCGAATCCATGAGAGTGAACATTAGAGAACAGTTAGAGGCGGAAACTGTGGAAGTGATGGACTTATCTGGGAACGGTAGACACGTGGCTATTAAAGTCGTGTCGGAAAAATTTGAAGGCAAATCGGCAGTCAATCGACAACGGATGGTGTATAAAGCGATATGGATGGAATTGCAAGACCAAGTGCACGCGGTGAATGAAATGGTTACGAACACTCCGGAAGAAGAGAAGAAGGAGAATCCTTAACGTCTATGTTTTACGACGGTTCAAGTGTATTTGGAGGAGAGATAGAGATAGTGAGTGCGCGATATATACAGATGCAGTCTTAGTTTATTTTATGGTCTATCTATACATTAAATGTCTAATATATACTAACTAACTATTAGTTTCAACCTAAAGCCCATCCGCTGCTTCTATCGACGATTTTGTTTCGACTGCCACCGCCACTCACCATCATTACGCCTCGTTTCTTCTCTTTCTTCGTCTTTCCCCAAGTCATGACGCCATCCCTCTTCATATCTTTGACGCGTTTCAAAATTTCTTTCGCGGAGTTGAACGTCCCTCCCGTGGGCATTTCACACACGAAGCATGTCTTTTCTTTCTTCGCGCTATCGTTTCTTAACGCGCATGCTTCGCAAAAGTAGTGCTTGCACTTCGTCACAATTGGGCTTCGCACGTCCAACCACGACTTGGAGCACATTTGACATTCGCCCGGAATGCTCCCGTCGAAAGTTTCGTCTTCCTCTTCGTCATCGTCTGCGTTCAAGTCCACCTCTTCACCGTCACTATTCAACGCTTTTTCCATCCTTTCCAACTCCGCCTGCTTCTCTTTTTGCTCTTGGAGTTTCTGTTCCCAGTCCTTGTCCAACTGCCAACCTTGCTTGTAGTCACCTCGGTCATGGACAAACTTACAGGCGTCGCCGTAGCCACAATATCCCGTGTCTTTGTAATCCTTACAAATATCTGGTTTGAAATCCATAACGTAAGTCATTCGAACGTTCGCAGAAGCTCGAGCAGGACCGTGCGCGCCGCCGCCTTTTTCGTTTGCTATAGTTTGTTCTTTTCGAAACCCAGCGCGATAGTCTGTGTAGGCGTTTGTTCCTCGGTACACTTTGTCGTCTTCAACAACGAGCCCACACACCACGTTGTCGTTGTCAGTATTATTATTATTATTATTATTATTTAATCGTTGCGCGGCCAACTTTAACTTTTGTTCTCTCAAAGCTCGACCGTCTCGGTCCTTCGCAGTATCTATTTCAATCTCCCGAGTAGCTCCGCCGTCGTCTCGGATTTGCACGGACCGATCCCCTTCGTACGCAAACACGCGCTTTTCGGTTATTTTCGAAGATGAGGCTTTGGAGGAACCACCGAGGAGAGATTGGTATTGTTTTCCGATGTTTCCTTCTTCTTCTTCTCGTCCTTTTGTATCTCTGTTACTATTATTTACAGTCTCGGCGTTCGTAGAATTCAGCTTCTTTGCCGATTCGTCGTTTTCATCGTCCCCTTGCATTCCTTTGCGTTTTCTCACATTCGCTCTGCTCTTCTTCTTGAAAGTAACGGTAACTATTTCCTCTTCACCTTCATCATCTTCTCCTGCTGTTTTGTTCGGTTCTGTCATCTTCTTTATAAGTTTGAGGAGAAGCTCTTTGAAGAATTCAATTGTCCTTATTTCAGACAAAAGTCCCTTGGCAAAAAAGAAAGAGAGGAAGCCAGAACAAAAAATTCGACTATTTCATGATTTAAGAGGTATCCCGTACTGTAACTCGTCATCTATTCTTTAAATAAAATTAA
>Ga0208277_1000523_pt1 | contig 22505 bp, 27 predicted proteins | sample ETNtaG_5_FD_185782 | JGI IMG/M metagenome (GOLD analysis project Ga0208277, IMG submission 185782) | Marine microbial and viral communities from oxygen minimum zone, Eastern Pacific Ocean - ETNP201406SV205 (SPAdes) (version 2) | ecosystem: Environmental > Aquatic > Marine > Oceanic ...
GAACTGGCGATCTTTGCCATGTCAAGGCAACGTCATAACCCCTAGACCACGAGCCCTCGTAGTTTGTCCACATAGATGCGGTATATATCCGAATCGGTATGGGTTTAAGATACAATTTTCGAAATTTTACCAGTACAACCTGGTTGAGAACAAAAACCAGCACACCTTGTGCGACCATTATTCATAACAATCATTTTTCCATCTTTAATTGGACCATACGTCTTGCACTTGAGGCAGAAACCACTAATTCCTGTCATATGAAACAGACCTCCCTGCATTAACATAGTAATGAATTCTATGCTCATTCGCAAAATTGCAAGATTTTGCATTTTTCTGCTTTAACCCCCCCCTATTAAGGGTCAAAAAGTGTTTTTTTGAAAAAAATATGTCCTAAACGCAACACTGCGCTTCATTGAATGAATCTCATCTCAAACCCTTGTCGCATAATGTACGTTATGCGACACTCAGGGGCCTTGCAAATCAAGGTTTTTTGGATCTAAAGCGAAAATCCCCACCAAGGGAGGCCCTCCTAGCAAAGATTCGATACCCCCATCTCTAGAATCAAGCTCATCTGAAACTCGTTTTGCACTTTTATGCCAAGATTCTTCATTCTCATAAATCGCCTGAAGTAAAAACATTGGTTGGCCATCGATCGAACGTGAAACCCATGCACGGATACAACCTTCTGTTCTCCTCCGCATTTCTTGTCGTGCTTCAAGCATTCTTTCCAATCTTGCATCAACTCCTTTTCTCGCTGAGCAGACTACAGTCTCCATCCAATAACAATTTTTTGATTTCATATTAATCCCTATTTGAAATGCGTTTAGTGATAAATCATTTCACCTTCGATCATAGTAGCTGAAAATGGAGAATGACCCGGTTGTAAACACCAACTCTCCCACCATGGGCCATCAACAATATTCAGATTTGCAATTCCACCTTCTACGATTTGTCCATGAATTAATCCAGATGGATGAGGAGTAGTCTGTGCTGAATTTCTAGTACAGGCTGCCAGAGTAGCAATTGGCGATATTTCATTACGCTGTACCAATAAAGACGAGATAAATGGCAAACTCAATGTTCTACAGTTAGGATTGAAGTCTGTAGCGATTGACCACACCCAGTTATTATCCATGCATTTTGAAAATGGAGGGTAATCTTCACCCATCGAATATGGTGTACCCGGCAAAAACCCACAATTAACAGAAGCCGAATTCATAGCCTCCCTTGCCTCATCACTTGTGTAATGTGCATGATCTGCGGTTTGTACACCTAAATCTGCAGCAAGTTGGCCACCGCCGCCATCTGCGAATTCATCGATATGTAATCTAAGATCAAGACCACCTGACTTACTAGCCTTCATTATCTCCTCTGTCTGCTCGATTGAAAACCACCCTGGTTCGCAGAATACATCTGCACTGCGAGCAATTCCTTGGTCAAGAATTGCAGGCAATTGTTCTGATAATATTTCTTCGAAATATGATGTAATATTCCCTCCAGGAGGAGCAGCATGAGCTCCTAACCAGGTCAAGTCTAAAGATGGTAATCGCCCTACTGAACTTATCGATTCTGCAATTTCCAGTAACCTTAGTTCCGTTTTTGTATCTAAACCATAACCTGATTTAATTTCCATGTGAGTTGTTCCATTTCTCAGAGCTTCACGCATCCTTTCTATGCCAAGATGAGCTAGTTCAGAATCGCTCGCGTTTCTAGTTGGAACAACTGTAGCAGCGATTCCGCCCCCCATTTCAGAGATTTGACGATATGTCATTCCTTGCTGTTTCCAACCAACCTCTCTGCTTCTATCTCCTGCCCAAATTAAGTGTGCATGTGAGTCGACTAAGCCTGGGATAATAGCACGGCCCTCAATATCTATTACTTCTACGCCAGCATACTCAGATAACATCTCATCGTTTTCACCGATCTTTGTAATGACATGATCATCTACCAATATGGCCATTCCTGGCTCGGAAACTAGGGCATCCAAATCTTGGATGTGACCTGAGATAGGACCATGTCCAGACAGGTGGGCAATCGGCCCGGTATTGGAAATCAACCTCTGCATCAAACAGGGGAGAGTAAAACCGTTAGATAGTATATGCGACAGGGACAACCATGACAGGCGAATGGACTTTGGGGATTGAGTCGACCGCCCATACATTTTCATTTGGCTTAGTTGATGGTAACGGAAAGCCTTACCCATCCGCATCTGATACAATCAGGCCTGCCGAAGGAGGCATCCATCCGAGAGAAGCGGCAGACCACCATGTCGAATTATCGACATCGCTGTTTTCAAAGATATTAAATGACAACAATCTAACTCCTGCCGATATTGGCGCAGTAGCCTATTCTCAAGGTCCAGGGATGGGAGCTTGTCTTCGCACAGGCGCTGCTGCTGCAAGGACAATTTCAACTCATTTGGACGTCCCATTAATTGGTGTAAACCATTGCGTCGCTCATATTGAAATTGGTAGAGAGCAATGCGGCTGTGATGACCCAATTCTACTATATGTCAGTGGAGGAAATACACAAGTAATTGCTAGATTAGATGGTAGGTATCGAGTACTTGGAGAAACCCTTGACATAGGAATAGGAAATATGTTAGACAAATTCGCTAGAAAACACGGAATTCCATTCCCAGGCGGTCCTGTCATCGAAAAGAAAGCGTTAGAGTGGTTAGAACAGAATCCCAACCCCTCTCTTGAAGGATTAGAGTTACCATATGCAGTTCATGGCATGGATCTAGCATTCTCTGGGATAATGAGTGCCGCACATAAACTTGTAAGAGAAGGGAAGCCGTTTGAAGCAGTCTGTTGGAGTTTACAGGAACATGCATTTGCTGCCTGTATCGAAGTAGCAGAACGTGCTCTTGCCCATACAGGAAAAACAGAAATCCTACTAGGTGGCGGGGTTGCTTGCAATCAACGAATAAGGGAAATGTCTTCAATAATGTGTGAAGAAAGAGGCTCTAGTAGCCATTGCCCACCACGAATGTACTGTATTGATAATGGTACAATGATAGCACGTCTGGGTTGGCTTGAATTAAGACATGGCCGTAAAACTACCTTGGTGCAATCTGGTGTTGACCAAGAACTGCGTACCGACCAAACTCCTATTTCGTGGCCTTGAGCAGATGCCAAGGGTTATCAAAGGCCGGGAATCCCCCAATAATATGAACGGGCGCAGACGTAAGGACGAACCATTCAATCCGTTTGCTCCTAATGCTAGCCAAAAAGCTCGTGATAGGAAGGAAAAAACTCCGCGACAACCTGCTAGGCCACGCACTCCTGAACCAAAAAAACCTGTTGAAGATTTGGCAGCCAAACAAAGAGCTGCTATGCAGGCACTAAAGCAGAGAAGAGATTCAGAAAACAAATCTGAGGCTGAAACTGTTAAGCAAGATAATGTAAAACCAAAACATCAGATTTCTCCTCAGCCAAAACCAGCTCCTAAAACTGATATTAAAAGACCAAAGAATCGTGAAGATAGATTGGCTGATTTAAGAGCAAAATCTGCAGCTACTGCGCAATTTGCAAAGGATGCTAAAGATGCTAAAAAGGTAGGTGACAAGGTTGAGGTTAAACCAGAAATTGTAGAAATTTCGCCAGTCAGTACCAAGGTTGAAGAAACTGTTGTCGCCGAAATTACAAAGCCTGTAAAGACTAAAAATGACCACAGTTCAAACGTTTTCAAAACAATCAAAACTGAAATCAAAAAGGCTGACAGAAGGCCTAAACGCCGAAGGCCTGCAGACAAAAAAGGCGGAGGTAGACAACCTCAATCCAAGAAACTTGATCGTAGGAAGTACCTGGAATACAAGTATGCTGCAAGGGAATTATTGGAAAATGATTCAATCAATGAGGAACACCGCTCCAATGTACTAGGACAAATTTGGGCTAAAGGAGAAAGATCAGGTATTGATGAAGCTATAGAATTCATCAATCAAAAAGAAGCTGAAACGATTCTTCCTTCTGATGTTGCCGATGAGTTTAGGCGCATGGTAAAAAGATACACAACAAGGAGATGATAATAATGTCAGAGATATCAAAAAACAAGGTCGTTAGAGTCCACTACACGGGAACCCATCCAGAATCTGGTGAAGTTTTTGATTCAAGCGAAGGTAGGGATCCCCTTGCCTTCCTAGTTGGACAAAAGCAGATGATTCCTGGGTTTGAAAGAGAACTAATGGGACTAAAACAAGGAGAAAAAACGGAGTTCACACTGACTCCAGAAGACGCGTATGGAGCACATGATTCCGATAAAGTGCAACAGATTCCTGTGGAAACTTTCGGTGGTATAGCACCTGAAGTCGGAATGACTCTACTGAGCGATTTGGGTCCTTTTGTTGTAACAGAAATTAATGATGAATTGGTTACAGTCGACTTCAATCATGCCCTAGCTGGTAAATCGCTGACATTCAACGTTGAAGTTGTTGAAGTTAGAGAGGCAACTGAAGAAGAGATCTCCCATGGTCATGCACATGGCCCTGGTGGCGTAGAGCATTGAAAGTAATGAAATTGATTCTATGCGATGGTGATATTATGAGCCAGAGAAAGGATGACTGGCAAACTCTTGGTGGTATTGAGGTACCAAAGATTGCTGGACCTGATGAGTCAGGTAAGCCACCATATACTCGTGGAATTCATGATGAAATGTATCGTTCTAGACTTTGGACTATGCGCCAATATGCAGGATTTAGTAGTGCAGAAGACACTAATGAAAGATTCAAGTTACTTTTGGAACGTGGACAAAAGGGGCTTTCTGTGGCATTTGATTTACCTACTCAATTAGGACTGGATGCAGATGACGAAATGAGTGAAGGAGAAGTAGGAAAAGTAGGAGTATCGATATCATGTTTGGATGACATGAGGATTTTACTTTCGGGAATCCCTCTTGACAAAGTTTCAACATCCATGACAATTAATGCTCCAGCAATGGTTCTTCTCGCAATGTATGTTGTTGTTGCAGAAGAAAACGGAGTGACGCAAAATCAGATTAGGGGAACTATTCAAAATGATATTTTGAAAGAATATATTGCTAGGGGAACACATATTTTCCCACCAGAACAATCGATGCGGTTGATTACTGATATTTTTGAATACTGCGCAAAAGAAATACCGCTTTGGAATACAATTTCAATATCTGGCTACCACATCAGAGAGGCGGGTTCAACCGCAATTCAAGAAGTCGCCTTTACTATTGCAAATGCGCTAGCATATGTCGAAGCGGCCATCGAAACTGGCCTAGATATCGATATATTTGCACCAAGATTATCGTTTTTCTTTAACTGTCATAATGACTTCTTCGAAGAAGCGAGTAAGTTCCGAGCAGCAAGGAAATTGTGGCATGATCTGATCTCTGAACGATACAATCCTAAAAATCCGAAAAGCACAATGTTAAGATTTCACACTCAAGTTGCTGGTGTCTCATTAACTGCTCAGCAGCCGCTCAACAATATTGCTAGAGTTACAATCCAAGCTTTAGCTGCAGTTTGTGGAGGAACTCAGAGCCTGCACACTAACTCATACGATGAAGCACTTGGATTACCTACAGAAGAAAGTGCAACAGTCGCTTTAAGGACACAACAAATTATCGCCGAAGAAAGCGGTGTTGCTAGCATAGTTGATCCTCTTGGTGGTTCTCATTTCGTCGAAATGTTGACTGAAGATATTTATCAAAAATCTAAAGCCAAAATATTGGAAATCGAAAAGATGGGTGGAGCAATGAAAGCGATTGAAGCAGGCTTTCAACAAAGAGAGATTCATGAAACAGCATGGACACATCTTACTCAAGTAGAATCTGGAGAGAGGAGAATAGTTGGAATCAATCATGGGGTACTGGACGAAGAGGAGATGCCACCACTACTCAAGCCGGATTCTGAACTCGGTAACAAACAGAAATTGAAGTTGGAACAATTGAGAAAGAAGAGAGATAATTCCGTAGTCAATCAGTCATTGGATTCAATTAGAGTCGCATCAGAAGGACATGAGAATCTTTTCCCATTAGTCATTGAAGCGTTACGCAATGACTGTACGCTGGGTGAGATAATATCTGCCATGAAAGATGTATTTGGAACATACATGGCTCCTAGTGGATTTTAGGTGATTAAATGAAAATATATCTCGACCACATCGGTATTGCTTGCGATAATCTCGATGAGTCATCGCAATTTTGGAAATTGATTGGGCTCATCCAGGGTAGTGACGAGATAGTTGCTGACCAAGGTGTTACAACACGCTTTTTTTCTACCAGTGAAAATGATCCCATGGGACCGAAAATTGAGTTACTAGAACCGACAGGTCCAGATACACCAATTGGTAAATTCCTATCAAAAAGAGGTCCTGGTGTACAACAAGTTTGTTTTCGAGTTGAAAACTTAGAAGAAATGATTTCCATATTACTAGAAAATGATGTGCAGATGATTGACACAACTCCAAGAAAGGGAGCGCATGATTCACTCATCGCATTCGTTCACCCAAAGAGCACTGGTGGTGTTTTAGTTGAGTTGGCACAAAAATAGCATCCAAGGTTAGACAAGGCTGTTGAATCAAAAAGATGAGAGATTGACATGGGAGAAACTCTGCTTACACTAAATGGCGTTGCTAAAAGTTTCAAAGATGTCGACGCTCTAGTTAGAGTCGATTTAGAAATTAAATCGGGACAAGTTGTTGGACTAGTTGGTGGGAATGGGGCTGGCAAAACAACCCTACTAAGATTGATGGCCGGAGTTATGGAGCCTAGTAAGGGCTCAATATTGTTTCAGAACAATCCAGTATCATCTATGAGGAACAAATTAGGAGTAGTTCCTGAATCTACTGGCCTATATTCCCGTCTAACTGCATGGGAAAATATTCGATATCACTCCCGTATTTACGGAATTTCAGATGATGTTGCATGGAATCGAGTAAGTCATTTTGCCAAGATGTTAGACTTAACAGATTCACTGTCCAGGCATACAAAGGGATTTAGTCGAGGAATGAGGCAGAAGACTGCACTTTTGCGAGCACTAGCTCATGGCCCAGACATATTGCTTTTGGATGAACCAACTGCTGGTTTGGACGTCACAAGTGCACGAACTGTAAGAAGTTTAGTTGGGCAATTACGTGATGAAGGTGGTACTGTGATTTACAGCACTCACCACTTAGCAGAAGCACAACAGGTTTGCGACAGAATAATTATTGTTCATAATGGAACAATAAGAGCAGACGGATCTCCAAATGAGTTGCTGGAATCTACTCAAAAGGATTCACTTGAGGAAGCTTACGTTTCCTTAACCTCTGACAAAGCAAGGTCACGCAGTGAGGATTCTAAGAAAGAAAGTCGCCTTGCAAGATGGTGGAGACTTTTCTTGACTGGAAGGACACCACAGATAGAAGGAGTTGGTGAAGATGAGTAACTCTTGGAGGTTTATTTCAACAATTGCCAAGAAGGAAATTGTCGAATTTATTAGAGACTGGAGAACTTTGCTTGCTTTGATAGTGATTCCATTGCTAATCTTCCCCGCTCTGTTCATTGCATTGCCGCTTCTGCTGCAATCAGAAGCAGCAGAACTGGATGCACTGGAATTAGACGTAACATGGCAAGGTGACGTTAACGATGAACTTCACAACTCATTTAATGAATCGAACTTGATAATAAATTTCGAAACGATTCCAGATGATATCGAGAATTTATCAGACATAGGCGGGGATCTTGATAGGATTAGAAATCAAGAAACTCAAGCTGTGTTCCGATTAATTGAAAATGAAAGTGGTTGGAAATTTTCAATACTTTATGTGTCTACAAGTGAAGCGTCTAGCGAAGCACGTAGTCGAATAATCGAAGCTATTTCAGCATGGGAATCAGATGTAGTAAATGGTACTCTAGTGGAAGCAGGATTAGAGCCAGAATCCACACTTGATCCTGTCCAGTGGGATGGAGACTACGAGAGTGCAGATGCGGCAACTAAAGGAGAACAAGCAGGTTTGGTATTATCATTATTTATTCCAATGGTTATTGCAATTTGGACCGCCTCCAGTGCCATTCAACCTTCGATTGACATGACTGCTGGTGAAAGAGAGAGAGGTACCCTGGAAGCATTGCTATGCTTGCCCTGCTCTAGAATACAATTACTTGCTGGAAAATGGTTGGCTGTCGCGAGTATAACCAGTGCCGGTGTTGCTTTACAGATTGGCGGCTTGTTATTCGCAATTACATATCTTGCAAGTTCTTCAATTATCGGATTACCTTCTGTGTCCCTATCTAGTATTCTATTACTTCTTTCTGCTGTCGTAATTTTTGCAATAATGGTTGTTGCGTTTGAGCTAGCACTAGCAATGAAAGCACACAGTGTAAAAGAAGCAGGATCGCTTCTAGGACCTGCGATTTTGTTCATAATTTTCCCCGCATTATTCACTCAAGTAATCAACCTCGACAGCGTTGAGTCATGGTGGTTTGCAATACCGCTAGTCAACATATTGCTCGCTATGAGAGAACTATTGCTTGACAGAATAATCATCGAACACGTGCTTGTTTGGCTTATTTCAAGTGTATTCTACGCTGGTCTGGCAGCATGGTTTGCAGCTAAACAGTTTAAGAGAGAAGATTTAGTGGCTTCTCTTTCATAATTTACATGAAATAATACATTCATATAGGTCCCAGTACAAATGTTATACAATGATGATAATACAATGGTTATCGAAGAGTATGATGTGTTGGGATGGCGGACTAAGAGCAAAACAAGCCAAACTTAAACAATAGCGAATAATACTCCAGTATTATTAGAGTAATACTTTAATAATACATTTTAGCAGGTCATTTCATGCCAAAGGTAAGTCTTGACATGCCATCTCAGATACTCGATGACCTGAAACTCCATGTTGGCGATGATGGAAAATTTGTGAGTGTAGCAGATGCTATACGAACTGCTTGTCGAAAAATGCTAGATCAATTGGACTTAATTGATGCTAGACATGGTAGAGGGGAGGGGGCCAATTGACATCTAAAGAGCAAGCAATGAAAGCTGTAAGTGTGATTCTAAATTATATCGAAGGAGATAATTCCCGAGAAGGTCTTGTCGACACACCAAAACGTGTCATTGAGTCATTTGAAGAAATATACGAAGGATACGCGATGGATTCTGCTGAAGTTCTTTCATCGACATTTAATGGAGAAGGCTATGACGGTATTGTATTACTACGTGATATTGAATTCCATTCGACTTGTGAACATCACTTACAACCGTTCAAAGGACGAGCACATGTTGCATATATTCCGACAGACAGAATTGTTGGTATTAGCAAATTAGCTAGAATTGTGGAATTGCACGCTCGTCGGCTACAAAACCAAGAGCGAATAACCAAAGGGGTAGCAGACGATTTGGAGAAACATGTCAAACCTCTTGGGACTGCTGTAATTATCGAAGCATCACATGGATGCATGCAGTGTCGTGGTGTCAAAAAGCAAAATGCTGTCATGACGACAAGCGCTATGCGAGGTGTCTTCTTTGACAAGAGTGAAGCGAGAGCAGAACTGATGCAATTAATACAAAGCCCACCATTGTGAGATGATGAAATGGCTGTTTATCCGATTGTGGAAATATTTCACTCTGTTCAGGGTGAAGCATTCCACTCAGGAATACCACATGTATTCGTTAGATTTGGAAATTGTAATCTTCGTTGCGAATGGTGTGATACCGATTTCCTAACATACAAGGAGATGGATTTAGACGATATTTTGTCAGAAGTTCTCTCATACAATTGTAGTAGAGTAATATTTACTGGAGGAGAACCATGTCTCCAGGATTTAGATACAATAGGAAGCGAACTAAAAAAGCACAACATCACACTATCAGTTGAGACTAATGGTACAATACCAGTGCCCGAAATCATTGATTGGATCTGTGTTTCACCCAAAGACCAATTGTATCCTAATGTATCGATCAAACAAAGAACTGGTGATGAACTAAAAGTCGTATATTGTGGACAAGACCTCTCGATGTATGATGAATTAAAACAGGGTTTTGAACATCATTACCTTCAACCATGCTACATGGAAAACGACTCTGTAGAAGAAAATGGGAAAAATTTTGCAGTCGTAGAAAATCTAGTCAAGGAATCTCCAGGATGGAGACTTTCATTACAAACACACAAATGGATGGGAGTGGACTAATGCGAGCAGTCATGGCTTTAAGCGGTGGAATGGATTCAACAGGGTTGTTAATCCATTTGTTATCCAAAGGATACAAGGTAAGTTGCATATCATATGAATATGGTCAAAAGCACAATATCGAAATTCAAAGAGCAAAGGCCAATATAGAATATTTGTCCAAAAAAGGGCATGATATTGAACACAGAATTGCTGATTTATCATCTGCAATGGGCTTATTCCATTCAGCCTTGACGAGCGATGAAATCGATGTGCCAGAAGGACACTATGAAGAAGAACAAATGAAAGCAACTGTAGTTCCAAATCGAAATGCAATTTTTGCATCTATACTCTACGGTTATGCGCTTTCTATTGCGATTAAGGAAGAAACCAAAGTCGAAATCGCGTTGGGCGTGCACTCCGGAGATCATGCTATCTATCCAGATTGTCGTCCCGAATTTTACGATGCTATTGCAAATGCATTTGCAGTAGGAAACTGGGATAGCGAAAAGGTTAGTTTTCAACTCCCTTACATCGATGGTGACAAAGAAACGATTCTCCGAGATTCTCTAATTTCATGTCAAAAACTCGACCTTGATTTCGATACAATATTTGCTAATACTAATACCTCCTACAACCCGGATAGCCAAGGAAGATCAAGTGGAACTAGTGGGGCTGATGTTGAAAGAATACTAGCATTCCATGCCATAGGAAGAAAAGACCCTGTAGAATATGTCAATTCTTGGGAAGACGTTCTAAGAGGTGCTCTGAAAGCCCAATTACGGCATTATGTAATGAAAGAAAATGGGACTGAGAGAGCATATACTGGTGAATATGACAAACACTTCGAATCAGGAGGTTACTACTGTGCAGATTGTGATAAGCTACTATTTTCTTCTGATGCAAAATTCGATTCAGGATGTGGTTGGCCTGCATTTAGTGAGGAAGTTGCGAATGCTGAAATTACTCAACTCAAAGACACCAGCCACGGAATGGTCAGAATTGAAGTTAGATGTTCCAAATGTGATTCACATTTAGGCCATCTTTTCCACGAAAGCCGCGGACCACGTTATTGTATAAACTCGATATGCTTGAATTTTAGAGGTGATTAAAATGACGAACTTTTTTTCTTTGAAGAAATATGGACATGAAAGAGGCCTATCAGCAGCTTTCAGACAGTGGAGAGCAGATAGTCACTGCAAATTCTTACATGGATACTCACTTGAATTTGAGTTTGAATTTGGTGCTAAAGAATTGGATGAAAGAAACTGGGTAGTTGATTTTGGTGGACTCAAAGAATTGGAGTCTTGGCTTAGGAATAATTTCGACCACAAGACCTTAGTGGCATCTGATGATCCCCATTTATCGAAATTCGAATCGCTGCATGATAATGGCATTATAGACATGATAATTGTAGAATCTACAGGAGCAGAAATGTTTGCTAAAATGGCTATGGAATACTCAAGCAAAATGATTGAAGAGAACTATGGAGATAGATGCTGGGTTGAAAGTGTTACAGTTAGGGAGCACGGTGCAAATAGTGCAAAGTGTAAGAGATAAATTTTGGTTATACTTACTGAGAGTTTGAATTTTCATCTGGTCTAACCCTTTTTCTTCTCTCTCTTCGCCAGTTTTCATCCCCAGATTGTTTTTGCAGTGCAGTTGCTCCTTGAACAAAAGCACCAATCATCCTTTCTGCCTCTGAATCAATAGGTAGGCCACGTAATATTACTCTGTCATAAACATCAGAAATCAAATCATTTTTATCGCCATCAAGCGATTCACAAAAATCTGTAATTGATTGTTTCAAGATTTTTCTCAACTGAGGAGATAGAACTCTTTCTTTACGCACCCCTTTGACTGCTTCACCATTTATCACTCTATCACGATGCAACTCGTAAACACAATGACCAACTGCTTGAGATAAATTTGCAATGGGATAGCCTTCCCATGTCGGAAGAGTTAGCAAAAAATCACAACGATCTAAGTCATCTGTGGAAAGACCTTTGCCTTCCTCTCCAAAAATCAGAGAAACTTTGCCATCGAAATCTCTTAGCATTTCTGCAAACTCCCACGGTAAGACAAAATGACGTTTTAGGACCTTTGAACCAACTTCGCGCTTCCCGCTTGTACCGATTACAAGGGACGAATCAGAGACTGCATCTTCTAGTGAATTGTATATTCTGGCGGTGTCTAGGATTCTTCCAGAATGTTTTGCTCTGTTTCTAGCTTCCTCGTCATCTGGAGAACAATTGGGATTAACCATAGACAATTGATCAAATCCATGATTTAGCATGGTTCTGCAAATAGCACCAAGATTTCCGGGATGGTTAATTCCCACCAAAACAATATCGAGATTGTAATTAGAGTTTGGAAGAGGTACATTCAGGCGATCGCCCATTACATGACCTCCGCAATCCAACGAGGGTCACAAGGAGCGTATAGGAAAACTACTGCTTCTTCGTCGTTTTCTCTATCAGGCATAATTATCGAATGCTTGCGAAAACTGTGATTATTTCTTAGATGATGAATCAATGCTGTCAATTCATCCTTCGTACCATGTATGCTAACAGGGGTTCTATCCCAGGCGACTCTAATCGCCATAAAACCGCCTCAATCGGTACGGCGCTGACGGTATCGTGTGACGTACCCAGCAATCCAGTTTCGCAACTTCTTCGATGAAACATCAGTCAGTTGCTCGACCATCTTCTTGTTATGGTCAAAGTCGTCAGTGAATTTTTCGCCGTGTTCTTCACAAAGAATAATTGCTCGCAATTTGATGAATGTTGGTCTAATATTACCCATTTTCACTCCTCCATTAGTTTGACTTCAATAGGAATATCTGGTTCATCGTGACGAGTAACTTGCAATCTTATCTTGCGAGGAGGATTCTCAATACCTCTTGACCAAATAGCTTCGTTAACAGATGGGTCAATCCATACTTCCTCATCTTCACGAACTTTCAAATGCCTGACTACTTCGTTCTTGATAATCTGCATTGCTCTTGGTGCTCTCTTGTATCTTGTTATGTTCCAAGCGTTTCTCAAAGGAACTACCAGTTCACTTACTGCTGCACGTGCCATTCATATCACCTCTGTAATTTAGAGCGCCTCCAGTGGTGGCGCTTTGGATGGGAAACTGTGTTTCTCGATGTTTTTAGCATAACCCAAACAGGTACCCTTCGGTTCTGTTTGCCTGCTTTTAGTAGGCGGATTTTTTTTGCGGCTGGCTTGTTGCGTGACATTTTTTCACCTCAGATCCTTCGAATACTAGTTTCTCTGCGGCCTTCTGACAGGCCAGCAAGAATTCGCTTTAGTTGAACATCGTTCACTGGAATTGCAATTCGATTCTCACCGGAAAGGGTGGCAAGATGAGTCTTGACTCGTGTAGTCAATTCAGGATTTACCAAGTTAAGACTAGCTAGCCTTGACCTAGCATCGGGAGTAAGTATTCGCTTCATTGCTGAGTCTAGTTCAGCCAATGCTGCTTGTTTTGATTGCTGCTCGATTTCGGCTTCTGCCTGAGCTGCTGCCTGCTCCTCTAGCTGAGACTGAATTTCAGCCATGCGTTGTGCACGCAATTTGGCCAATTCGTCATCAGTAGATACAGCCATAGTTGTCACTTCCAGTCACTTCCATCAATACTTTGCTAATCCAGGATAGGATTTTTCTGCCTCATCACGAACTGAGTGAGCCGCTTCATCCAATAATTTGTGACCTGCTGCTGTAATAACACGTCCAGAATACAATTTCTGATCTCCGTCAACTGATTGTACAGTTTTGGTCTCCTTCATCGCAATCAGTCCTGCATCGCTTAATTGTTGCAAAGCTGTGCGAATAATGTGACGGCTACCCATTGCAGGAGTATGAGGGTTGGAGCCATTATCCTTCTTCCCACCATATGCTTGTGCAAGGGAGTTTACACCAATTGGGCCTTCTCTTCCAACCTTACGAAGAAGCGCAGCGCAGCGCACTTCCCACCAATTATCCTGAGTAGGTGGCCTCTCGCGGTGAATACCAGTCTTGACGTAATCAGCCCACTGCGGACGTGAAATACTATCAAGTTCGGAAAGTTTACCAGCTAAAGCAGGGTTCAATAGGTCAGCAGGGACATCGTAAAACGTCGTCATCGTAGCACCAAGCAACTTGCCGACCAAACTCCCCTATATCAATGGCACTGTTTAAAATGAAAGATATCATAGTGCTGAAGAGGGCACTGCGGACAAAATGTAGTAGGGTTCATGAAGGACTAATTTTTCCCCCAAAATATGCGTAAAGCACTAGCCCAGAACCCGAATTTGTTGCGGACATTAATCGGCATGGGCCTGACATTGATTTTTCTCCTTGCGTACGCTGTTTACGGCGCTACAATCGACAGTGAAATGTATGTCTATGAATCCGAATCCAATGAAACAATAGTTGAACTTGAGGCGGCTGAAAAATACTATGATGAAAATTTAAATCGTACGATTTGGACATGGGATGCTAATCTTAACGGTGTAAACTTAACATGGGTTAATTTATCAGGCGAAATGCTATCAAAAGGTTCCACAATTTCGATTTCTAATGGTGAGGGGTTATACAGCCACCCGGATTTAGGAAATCCTGATGCTGAAGATTTCTCATGTTCAGATTCCTGTTCGAAATTGGAGGAACATACAATCAACATAACAGATGATAATTCACGTATTGTCTTGCTTACAGATCCAGATCCTGCATTAAGAGGCAAGGGTTCTCTTTATGCTGATTCATTAGCCGAAGCCGAGGAAGATGCTGCAAAAATTATCTCCACTGAGTTCGAAAAAACATCGGTAAGAATTACAGTGATTGAAAGCGGAAATCGTACAGTTTATCCATCTATCTTACTAATCCAAGTTAACGAAGAATTAGACAATGTCAAACAATTTGAAATCGATGCTGCTACCGAATTTGTGTGGGCATTAGCCGCAGTTGTAGGCTGTTTTGCAATGGTTTTAGCACCGTCATTTACGATATATTTCGCTGCTCAAGCAAGGCAAAAAAGAATCGATATTCGTCTTGAGGCAGCTCAATCCTCATTATCTGAAGAGTAGCGAAGGTGTCATATTCTTTGAATGACTGTGGGTAAATGAGCCCGATGAGTAGAGTAGTAGCCATTGCCATCATCGCTCTCATGGCATCATCTATCGTGCCATTAACAAATGCTGCTTCTGGACGTGCAGTCAACGTTGATTTGGATGTAAAAGACATATCGATTACATATCCCGATTCTACAAATCAATCGTTGTATCAAATGTTTTCATCCAACTATCCTATCGCTAACTTCGATAAGCCAGAAATGTTGTATGTTACCGATGGAGTTGTTGGAGTTGAAATGAATATTAACATCGCTATTGAAAACTTAGGGTCTGTTCAATCAGGTTTTATCGATGTTGAAGTTCTAGTTCTTCACAATGAATATACGCGTTTTGAATTACTTAATACGACTCAAGGTATGAGTCCACTCTCAGGATCTTCATCGGGGTCAATCGATATACTTTGGACACCCACCTATTCTGGGAATCATACATTGGTAATATCTGTTAGTAATACAGTGGGAGATGACGATCAATCCAATAATCAGCAGTCCCGTCATCTAACTGTTGCTTATCGTTATGATAACTGTAATGACATGTCTCAATGGACCGTTACTGGAGAGTGGAATGTTAACTCTGATGTTTACATATCTCAATCACAAGCGTTCCATGTAGGAAACGGTCAATTCTCTACCTACTCTCCAAACACAATTTCTACCCTCACTAGTCCTTTTTTCAATGTCGCAGATGATGTTTCAAACCCGAATTCTGCAATAGGATATTCACTATTTTACACAGGCGGAGCAGGAGCAGGAGATCAACTAAAAGGGTACATCAAGGATGATACTGGAACTTGGGATGAAACCTTCACTTTACAGAATGTCGTCGACAACAATTTTGCAGATGGATTAAGTTGGAATACATTTAGTGCACAATATAATGGCAAAAATTCTCCATTACTTCCTGTTCAAAACAAACATTTCCACACAACAACTCAACTTAGGTTCACATTTTCTTCCGATGCAAGTGGGAATGATATTGGATACTGGATGGATGAATTGATTATTATTTATGACCAGGCTGCTCAAAAGAAAGAATTTCAGGTTCAAACTAACGGAGTCTCAACTATTGGAGGACTGCCAGGTGATTGGTCTACATCACGTATTGAGATGACAAATACAGGAAATATATCTGCAAGATACACTCCAACTGCAGATGGTATTCCATCTAATTGGACACATTACTTTGCATACACAAACGGAGCAAGTATTGGTTCATCAGGTATCGAGTTGCTTCCAGGTGAGACTAGAATCTTCGATTTGCGAGTTTTAGTTGACGAAAATGCAAGTCAAGGAAATATCCCAGTGTCTGTTAATGTGACATCAAACATTTATTCCGATATACAAAGTAGTACACAATCAATAATCAAAATACTGCCTGACCGTTTACCAGAGATTATACTACCTGAGTATACTCCAAGATGCCCTCCTGGCTCTACATGTAATTTTCCAATTATGATTGAAAACATAGGTGAAGCAACAGATGTTTTCAGTTTGAGTATGGCTGATAAAAATGTACCAAATGGCTGGAACATAGATTTTTCTTGGAATCAGACAAATGAGATACTTGTCAGGGTTGATACTCCCCGTACTATTTGGCTAGAAGTCACTGTGCCAAGCGGGATTGAACCTGACTTGACTGCTGAGGTTTGGCTGACAGCCACCAGTACAAATGACACTCGGAGGTATGACACAAAAGTCATCGAAGTTGCAGCTGCAATGATTAGCGATGCTGAGGTAAGTCTGGATTCATATTCTATCGGCGAACATTTCATTGATCCAGGGGATTCACATGAAGTTACATTCCGAATTTGGAATAATGCGAGCAGAATCGATATATTCCAACCACAAATTGATTTCACGGAAATAACGGGATGGCAAGTTGAACTTCTCAATTCACCAGAACTCGCAATTTCATCTGGTTCTTCGACCACATACACTGTGAAAATTACCGCCCCAATTAACGCACAAGCAGGAGATTACGGTCCAATGATTAACCCCAAGGCGCTGTCTATGCGTTCTGGAGAACTAGTCGTTGGAGATAGTTGGCAGGAACTTAGAGTTAATTCTATTCAAGAATTATCTATTTCACTTATCGACTCACCAGTCACTCTAACACCTGGAATCCCAATGCAGATTGCAGTTGAGGTGATTAATGACGGAAATGGACCTACAACTGCCATGCTAGATTTGCCATGGTCTCCAGAATCATGGGAATGGTGGGCACTAGATGATGGAGTAAATGTAACCGAAGGAATACCTCTCTCGGTTTCTTACGATCTTGATAATATCAAACAAGTGGACCTTTGGCTTCTATTGCCATCTCTCGAAGCCCCAGGGGAGTTTCACGAAATCACAATTTCTGTCAATTCTAATGATGGTGAAGATGTCAACATTAGTGATAATTCTGTTATGTTTGAAGCAATTACAGAAACAATCAGGCAACCACGATTGGATGGATATGCCGGCGAGAGTGTCATTGAGACAAACTCGATCTATACATTTAACGCAACTGCGTGGAATATTGGAAATGCTGCAGACACAAGTATCCGTGCAAGACTTGTAATTCAATCATCACAAGATTCAGACGAAGTTATCGGCTTCTTATCTACAAACACTGGGCTTTCAAAACAAGATGGAGAATGGATGAATCTAAATCTCGGACCTACTGAATCGATTGAATTGCTTGCAGAAATCATAGTTTCAGCAGATTGTAGCCTAAACACCATCATTTCTGCGACTATCGAACTAGAAGGTGGTATGGACGAATTAGGCAGACCAATTTCGAAAACAGTATCTGCTGCACTTATCGTAGCCGAAAGAAGAAATGTGGAACTTCAAGATATTGAGCCTATACAAGGAAATTTACCAGAAAAATCACCACGTATAATTTGGGTAAACCTTTCTTCAACCTCAACTCAAGGTGAAATTTTCGATGTAGGAGCGGATGTACCAGAGGGTTGGGGGATGATTTGTGACGGCTATACCATCCATCTAGATGATACGAAGATTGAGATGGACGCCGGGCATTTAACAGTGCAAAAATACGATATGCGATGTGAAGTTTTACGGGAAAATGGAGACTATTCGGGTGAGATCACAGTATACATCAATGGAAGTGATTCACTAATTAGTTATCAGTACACAGAGGAATTAACCTGGAAAAAATCTCCTGCAAATGAAGAGTTGTCTGGGGCGATTCTCGCATCTGGAGCCGGGGGATTGATTTTACTTGTTTTGCTAATTTTGGCTTTCATTCGTAGGAAGGATTCAGACGATGATGAGGAATATGTTGAGGATAATTACGATGAAGAAGATATTCCAATAGCCGGACCACCTGCTACTGCATTTGCTGGACCGCCTGCAACTACAATTTCATCACCTAGCCCCATGGAAGAATATCAAAAACAATTGGATGAATATAATCGAAAGATGGCAGAGTATCAAGCATGGCAAGATACACAAGGTTCACAGGTAACTAATGATTCGACCCACCATGAGTGAAGTTCCTACCACCTGGTATGTCCTTCTAGCTCTAGTATCGATTTTTGGAGTTTCAACTTGGGTTTTGGATAATTTTACTCAGAAAGATAACCTCAAGAGAATTACTGGAATCTGTGGTGCTATCTCAATGATAGCGTTGCTTTACATCACATTCACTACGGAGGCGTTTTCATGATTGAAGGTGAATGGGGTGATTTTGTCCCAGTGAGACTACCAGTAGAATGGGAATATCGAGGTGAAGCCGGAATTCATCCAGAAATCGAAGGTGTTACTGGAAAGAGTGTCGTTCTAGTTATTGAAAAAAAATTTACAAAATTTGAACGGATACTAGCTAAGATTTTACGAGCGCCAAAAACAGTTAGAAGAACTATGCATTCGACGCAATCTATGCTTTGGGAATTAATGGATGGCGAAAGAAATTTCCAAGAAATTTGTGCGATAATGGAATCCCTATATCATGAAGATATTGCTCCAGTTGAAGAAAGAATGAAAGCCTACTTGGAGGTTTTTGTTAGACTAAATGTGGCCACGGTTTTCAAGCCGAAGGAAGAAGAGTGAGGATTTTTTCCACGGGCCTTCCAATAATCGCTTTGTCACCATCAACCAAAATAGGTCGCTGTAAAATTTTAGGGTTTGATTCCAATAATTCTTGAATTTGTGATTTGTTTGTAGGATCTAATTGGACATCAGATTCCAAGTCATTTGTTCTGATTATTCCTTCCAGTTCTACAAGCATTGAGATATCACTAGGATGAACACCAAGCTCAAGATATCTGTACTCTTCAAACGCTATGCCACTATTTTGCATAATAGCAATGGCTTGTCGCGACTTTGAGCATCTAGGATTATGGTACAAACGCATGTACCGTCCGTAGTTTGTCTAGTAAATCAGATTGGCGACCAAACAAGACGTAATCCTATTGCATCGCTACGCTTATCCATTGCAGATGATCCATTTGCTCCAGAGGTTGTTGATTCTGATTCCATCAACCAAGAACCTCCCTTTGTTATTCGCCGATTACCCTTTTGTGAATCAGTCCACTCAGCAACATTACCATGACAATCATAAAGCCCCCAATCATTTGCTTTTTTCTGACCTACCTCTCTAGTTGTAGCGCCAGAATTACCTGCATGCCATGCAACTTCATCTAGATCTGAGTCTCGGTCAGAATGGAACCATCTTGTCTCTGTTCCCGCCCTACATGCATATTCCCACTCCTGTGCTGTTGGTAAACGCCATAGCCCGGATAAGCCCAAACGTTGTTCTGTCTCCTGAGCATTCAAGGCTGAGAGAAATGATTGACAATCTAACCAACTAACTGATTCAACCGGCCTTAGACCTGCGGACCAACCTTCTTGAAACTTTGATGGATTTTCACCCATCACTGCTGTCCATTCAACTTGAGTTACTGGCCGAGAACCAATAAAGAATGGTTCTTCAATAACGATATCCAGTATATTTCCAGGTTCAATCAAGACAAATGTGCCGCCATTTTCGTTGTTAAAACTAGGTCGCACATTAACATCGAAGGAGTTTATTCGTATCAATCCAACGGGAACGCATACGGACAATGCTTATCCGTTATGGGATTATCAACTGACTGGTGACACCCCTTGAGTGATGGCAATACGACTAACCCTATCGACGCGGCAGCCGAAATCACTGATGCAATGATGTCTTCATTAGCAGATGTTGTCAAGAATGCAATTTCAAGCCCAGAAGAGGACAATTCAAACATTGAACAAAAGCCAGACGAAGAAGAAACTGTAGATGTTGAATCTAATGAAGTCGATGATCAAAACGATGGTGAAGAAGTACCCGATACTACCGTTGATGATTTAGTGGCTGAAGGAGAAGCTGCACATCGATCTGGAGACCATAAGGCTGCATTGAAATCCTTCAACAAAGCGATTGCGCTAGACCCATCCAATGCCATGGCATGGTTTAATCGTGGTGTCCTTCTAGAAGCTGAACAAGATTCAAGAGGAGCAAAACAAGCATTCGTAATTTGTCTGGATTTAGACCCAAACCATGGGCCAGCACTGGCTAATCTAGCGGTTTTGTTAGATAGATTAGGAGAAACTGATGGAGCGCTGGAAATTGCCGATAGAGCTCTCAAATATTTCCCTGGACACCCACATCTAGTCAAAATAATGGACACCAATAAAGCAGCAGGAGGTGTTATTCATTCAACACCTAGAGTTATGCCTCATACTCAAGAACAGTTAGTTAATCAGACATTAACTCATGCCGTTGATACCAGTATCGAAGATTCAGTTGAGCAAGAAGAGATTCCTGTAGAAGCAGAAGAAACTCTCGAATCTGAACCAGCACCTCATATTGATTCATCAAATGAAGATGCTTTTGAAGAGATTTTAGAAGATGAAAACGAACCCGAGCCTGTTCATGAAACAGTAAACATTGATGAATTATGTGCACATGCAACTTCACTTCTATCACAAGGTGATGCAAAAGGGGCATTACAAACTCTGAAAGAACACCTTCACGGTATAGGAGCAGAACACTTTGATTCATGGAAAGTTGCTGCTGGATCTATGGCTGCAATGGGTCTAGATGACCATGCAATATCCGCCTACACACATGCACTTGGACTTGATTCAACAAATGCAAAATGCTACTTTAATCTAGGTGCATTGCATGAAAGAAAAGGTAATGTGGAAGCTGCAATAAAATGCTTTTCCAATGCATTAAACCATGATAATTCATACCTCAAATCAGCTATACGTCTTGCAAATTTAGCAGAAGCCACAGGAGACATAGCAAATCTTCTAGCAGCTAAAAGATCGATGGTCGGTGAAAATGGTGGCCAAATAGAACTTGCAACATTATTGATTGAATTAGCTGAGGGTGAATCAAGAGTTCTTGAAAACACAAGCGGATTACCTCCTACAGTTCCAGAAGGCCCTGCTCTCGCTAGGGAAGCAATCTCACTTTGTGATGAAAATACTTCTTTGATGGCAAGAGCATGTTCAGCCTCAGGAGATCACACTTCTGCAGTAAAATGCTGGAAAGCAATGATACAATCGGATAAGACAAACCCTGAACTTTGGAAAGGATTAGCTAGGGCATTGGAAGCAGCAGGAGACATGGCGACTGCACAACGATGTCATCAAAAATCCCAGGCATTATCAAATCCGCAGCCGGTAACTAAAGACCCTCTCGATGCTTTTGCTGACCAACAAGTTGTACCAGCAAACACACAGGAAAACATGGTTGAGACAACTCATGTTTCACATCAACAAACAACTCCTGAACTTTCCGTTCTAGAGCGACCCACTACTGAAACTGTAGTTGAAACCACTTCGCTACCTCTACCAGAGTTGAGTGCAAGGCCCGAACCAGTGGCTGTAGTTAGCGAGCCAAGCCCAGAGGTTGATTTGGCAGCCGCAGCCCTCGATGCTGCTGCAAGGGTGTCAGTAACTACCGGGATGGATTCGAATTCTAATGCTATAGCAAACCAAGACATTGAATGGTACAACAAGGGTGTTGGATTGATTGAAGACAAGAAATACCGTGAAGCACTTTCATGTTTCGATAGAGCACTTCCATCATTTGCAGATAATGATGAGATGGTAATTCGAATTTTGAATGGAAGAGGTAATGCTCTCTATTATCTGGAAGATTATCCAAAATGTGTTGAATCATACCATAAAGCAATGGTAATAAATCCAAAAGGAGTTCAAGGAAAAACACTCTACAACATGGGAACTGCATATGCTGAAATGCAAAGATTTTCTGATGC
>Ga0208277_1000524_pt1 | contig 22502 bp, 24 predicted proteins | sample ETNtaG_5_FD_185782 | JGI IMG/M metagenome (GOLD analysis project Ga0208277, IMG submission 185782) | Marine microbial and viral communities from oxygen minimum zone, Eastern Pacific Ocean - ETNP201406SV205 (SPAdes) (version 2) | ecosystem: Environmental > Aquatic > Marine > Oceanic ...
GTAGTTCGGTTTCTCCCTCTCCAGTTGGGCTGTTAAGCCCAGCTGAATACATCCAGTTGCAGCAGACCGGTTCATATGGTATAAAATGAATGTAACTATTTTCAAAGTTTACCTACGTTTATGTATAAAAAATATTATTCGGGTGTTATCTCTTTTGTGGTCCCTATGATTCTCATAGGGTTTGCATCCAACTGTGTTAGAATGATTTCATTTGCCTTTTCTGCGCGCACCCAAAGTGGATTTTCCCAGTTAACTTTTATGCAATCTTCGGATATATTTGTAATACGGCCAACAACAAATTGTAAATCTGAAGAAGCATGGATAATATCATCTTTTTTGAGTTGTTTTTTTTGAAAAGGTGCTTTATTCAGTATAATTGAAGAATTGTTATGTTTCACCAAAACTTCGGAATTTGGATGGACTATGATGCATCCTTTGTGGAGTGCCTCTTCGCGTAGATTTCTAATTGCGATTCCCACTCTATCTCCAGAATATGCGGCATCAACATTATCATCCATTACTTGTAAACTTCTGACAATTCCTTTTTCACCCAATGAAATTACCTCAATCGTGTCATGTTTTTTGATTTGTCCTGATTGAACATAACCAATGCCCACTAGTCCGATTCCTTGGACAACAAAATGCTGGTCAATAGGTATTATTAGTGGTTTTTCACTTAGATCAGCATGATTCATCATCCCGAACATAAGTTCTCTTATTTCATGATTTTCTGGCATTGAATGATATATCTTCCAATCAAGTTTTAGTTGTGAAAAAATCATATTTATTTGGTCGATATCTATCCAATTTCCTTCCTCAGGATTAATTATTGCAACTCCTTTTTTAATACCAGAACAAGCAAACGAAACTAGAATTTCGCCTAATGAAGAATCTACTTTTGATATTTCTATTATTCCAACTTTAGCTACATTCAATACAGACAATAGCGGCCTTATACTATCTGGAAGTTTGAGTGGCCTTAAAAAGGATAATATTCGTGAATTTTCACCAGTTCCTTCTTTGAAGACATATGACTCTATATCTCTTGAATCACTCTTTTTGGCCAAGCTTCTTGCAAAATTTTCAGAACTTATTAATGCGATATTGAGAACAGGCATAAGAATCCGACAATGATTTAGTTGTTGAAATGAGTGGTTCTTGATGCCTATTTCATAGCATCTCTAGCGGATTGGGCCTGCTTCCAAAATTCTTTCTCTTCATCTGTTTTTGGTTCAAATTGCGGTATTTCTATTGCGTTCATAGATTCATCAATAGCAACCATGAAAAAGAAACCTGAGCAAATTTCATCACCTTCCCATTCCGACCTAGACATCCTACATGAAGTTACATGTATTCCCGCAGTTCTGGGTGAAGTCCAAACAACCTTTGCCGTAGTTCTAATAATATCTCCTTGGAATGCTGGTTTACGAAATTTGAGCGCATCGACAGAAATAGTTACAAATTCACGATGCGCGAATTTTGATGCAACCATCCCTGCACTAGTATCCATAATGCTCATTAGATGACCTCCAAATAGTGTATTTAGTGCATTAGTGTGACCAGGGAAAACTTCATTCAAGAGTACGACGGGTTCGAAAGAGTAGGGCTCCTCCATGTTCTATCGAACGCACATGATAAGTCATCATCCTTGAATGCTCCATCAAAATATATCAATTAAGGGTGTTTTCATAGGCATAGTTGAATCGCGATGACACTTCGCAGACATATGGAAATACCAAGTCTGAAGTGGGAACCTCTCATTTATGAAGATCCAGAAGGAGGGAAAATAGTAATTTGGCCTCATCTTCCATGTGTTGTCATGCCAAATTCTCTTAGACATAAGAAATGGGACGGTTTGGCACTTTTGTATTCTAGAGAGGATGTTGCAATATTAAAAGAAGAAGAAAAAGATGAGATAAAAAGCCCTGGAATTAATGTTCAAGCGGTGCTTTCTTCGGGAGGAACGATGGGACTATTATTAAGAGATATTCAAAGTTTAGATATTAATGGACCAAGTATACCAGATCCGGAACCAGCTAGACTACTGAGGCATGCTGAAAATACAGGAGGCAAACCAGTATACACAATAATGCCCGAAATTACAGATAAAAAATGGGAAGAATGGTATTCGAAGTGTGCAGATAACCAAGTTAGAATGATTAATCTCCTAAAGTCGATTAATAAAACAAGAAGATATTCGAGAAATCGTATAAAGGCCTCAAATATGGTAGTAAAGTCAGAAAAAATAAATTCTGAATTGGGTGCTGCTGCTGCAGTATGTGCATCATGGTGGATTGAAGAACAGAGAGTCCTTACTAGTGATTTAATTAAAGAGCGTGATGAAAGATTTGCAGCCAGAATAAAAGGCGCATTATGTGATTTAAGAAATAGAAGACTTGATGAAAGTGATAGTTCCGACGTCGTATTATTAGTACCTGTCCACCAAGCATACCTTGAGCAAATATATGATTCGATAAATAAATGCCAAAAAATAGAGAAAATAGAAAGAGAATGAGAATATGGAAGAAGAATCTAATTTTTTAAGAATACAAACTCAAACTTTTAGATTTACTCCTTCCCAACCTGTCAAACATGAAGATGTGTCAATTTTAGCAGGAGGTTTCAAAGATGGAGAATATTCATTAGTTGTTAATGAAAGTCCAAAATCAACCCTAATTATTGATAAGTTTGGATCAATAATTGTGCATAATATTTCAAGACATGAAGTGGCTAAATTAGTTACGCAAAGATTTCTTCTTAGCATCGGCATGTCAGATGAAGGTCTGAAATCAGAAAATGGAGAGATGTTAGCAGAATTCTCATTGGGGAAGGCAGTATTACTTGAATTGGCAAATGAGAGATTTAATGACATAAATTTAGATAATAAGATTAATGCACTAAGAATAGATGCTAAAAGGCATGAGTGTAGGATAATTTTATTCAGTAATGGCAAAGGTATAGTTTTAGGGCAAAAATCGAGAAAAGTGATTGAGTTGGCAATCAGTTATTGGAAGAATCTCCTTGAAAAAGAAGGAACATTGGCTTGAGAGAAATGTTAGAAGATGGTTTTTGGCATGGAGAAATAATGGACCAGCACATACATCTAGATAGAAGAAATCTTTACATGGATGCAGTGAATGAATTCGTAAAAGCAGGTGGCACAGCCATTAATCTGGTCCATAAACCTGATTTTAAGAATCTTCCAAAAAAGATTAATGATTATGAAAGGGCGTATCGCGATACCGTAGATATGTCAAATGAAATAAGAAATAATTTTGATATTGATGTTTTAGTTACTTTGGGTCCGCATCCTGTTTCTTGGGAGAAGCAAATTATGAAAATGGGCTATGAAGAATCCACTGATTTGCATTTAGAAGCTGTCAATCTAGCACTAGAATTTATTTCTGATGGAGATGCAGTATGTCTTGGAGAAGTTGGTAGACCACATTATCCAGTCAATAATGAGACTTGGAATAAGGCAAACGAGTTATTATTACAGATTATCGAAATGGCAGCTAAGGAGAGAGTTAGTATACAACTACATGTCGAGAGTGGTGGCGAAAAAACATATTCAGACATATCAAAATTATGTAAAGATGCCAAAATGCCAAAAAAGAAGGCAATTAGACATTTCGCTCCATCAAATTTGGACTCTGGTTTTACAAATGGAATTAGTGCGACAGTTAGCGTAGGCAAAGGAAGTGTTGAGAAAATAATTGAGACCATGGAAGATTCAGGTTCTATTTGGGGTATGGAAACGGATTTCTTAGATGATAGTCAAAGACCAGGAGCAGTTCTTGGTCCGAAAACTGTTCCAAAAAGAACGCAACAATTGTGTAGTAGAATGTGGGAATTAGAATATTCAGATAATGAGATAATTGATCTAATGAAAAATATCCATTCGAATTGGCCTAAGGAGATTTACCAATAAATTCAAATTTTAATTTTGGAGTAAAAGTCATAAATCCTCCCAATAAGAATATGATAATACACAGAGTAAAAAAATAGAATTCTCCGAATGGGAGAGAAATGTTGAATTCACGTAAAGCCATTCTAAGTAAAGGGCCATTAATAGGCAAAAAGATTATCATCATTAAAATCCCCAATCTTTGTCTAATCATCATCAATGCTGCGAGATGTTCCTAGCATTTGAATAAATGTGACCGAATTGGTTTTGTAAGGTCATGTCTTCGGTGTAATTACGCGCCTGTGGTGAAGGGGTTATCACCTGAGGTTTCCAACCTCATGTCCTGGGTTCAAATCCCAGCGGGCGCACCAATTTTGAAATTACCTGCTACCACATATTGAAACGCTTCTGTCCTTCCGTTGGAACATGTCGGAGGAAAGTGTCCATTTCAGTGGAAGTGAAATAAGTAAGGATCAGACAGATTCAACTGACGAAAAACAAGTAGTTGGCCGTAAAATATGGCGTATTGTCCCCTATCTGAAAAGATATTGGAAAAGAGTCTTTGGAGGAATCTTAACTAATGGCGTGGCCAGAGCCTTTGATTTAATCCCATTCATAGCCATAGGAATGGCTGCCGACTATTATAGAGATGGAACATTTACTAATTCCACAATTAAAAACTTTGTTTCCTCGGAAATATTTCCTGAATTTGGGCCAATGTCTTCAATAGAATTTGGTTTTGGTTTCGTTATCGTCATATGTTTCACATTTCTAGCTATTTTTCAGGGACTAAGTAATCAATTATGGCAATCAACAGCATATATGGCTCAACATGACATTAGAATGGATGCTACAAATTCACTCATGAATATGGAAGCTTCATACTTTGAAACTAGACAAACAGGGAATCTGATGTCAGTTCTTTCGGCGGACGTTGCACAACTAGAAGACATAATATCGGATGCGAGTACAAGCATAATTCGTCTAATAATGACTTTTGCAACTGCTTTTGGAATAATGTTCTGGATGTCTCCAACATTGGCGTTGATTTTATTTACGCCTTTGACACTAATAGTCCCCATGGTAGTATGGTTCTCAACTAGAGTTCAAAGAAAGTATAGGAAAACTAGAGAAAGTACTGGAGGGATTGTAGCAATACTAGAAAATGTATTATCTGGTATTACAGTTGTTCAGGCATACAATGCCACTAATTTTGAAAGTTCTAGAATAGGGCGTCAAAGTGGAGATTATCGTGACCAATCGATAGATGCAGCATTTGTGAGAAATAGATTTATTCCCGGCATATATGTAGTGGCTGGTTTATCATTTGGCCTACTAGTATCTGCTGGAGGATGGGTAATGTCAACTGAAGAAATAACCGTAGGGCAATTTGTAACCTTTCTATTAATTTCAACTAGAATGACGATGCCGATGTTCATACTTGGGTTGTTATTAAATCAGTTACAAAAAGGAGAAGCGGCATCAAAGAGAGTATTTGCAATTGTTGATCTAGAACCATCGATATATGATAAAAAAGAAGCTATAAAGTTGGATGGATCGATAAATTCAATTTCATTTAAGAATGTATCTTTTTCTTATCCGACCTCTGAGTCAAATGTATTAAATGACATATCATTTGAGGCATCTTCTGGAGATTTTATTGGAGTAATGGGGCATACTGGCGCAGGGAAAAGTACAATATTAAAACTTATAGAAAGATTTTATGAGCCGCAGAGTGGAGAAATTCTAATCAATGGAATAAATATAAACGATTTTTCCATTGAATCTGTTAGGAAGCGCATAGGTTTTGTCTCACAAGAACCGTTTCTGTTTTTTGGAACATTGCGTGAAAATATATCTTATGCCCGTAATGCGAACGATGATGAAATAAGAACTGCGTTAGAAACTGCAGGTGCGTGGGAATTTATATCTAAATTACCCAAAGGTATTGATACGATGGTTGGAGATAGAGGGACGATGCTATCTGGAGGGCAAAGGGCGCGTATTAGTTTGGCTCGCGCCCTCCTTAATAATCCAGATTTACTAATTCTGGATGAAGCAAGTGCTTCTTTGGATGCTGAAACAGAAAAAAGAATTCAACAGTCCTTATTTGGTAGATCTAGTTTGGATAAGAACAGAATCACGATTGCAGTTGCCCATAGGTTAGCAACAATAAGAAATTCTGATGAAATTATCGCACTAGTAGATGGAGCAATTGTGGAACGAGGAAAGCATGGACAATTGATAGAAAATAATAATGTTTATGCATCTCAGTGGTCAATACAAACAGGAGAAATTAGTCCTCAGGAGGGGTGAAATGAGTATTGAATGGGAAGTTATCAAACCTGGCAAAGTATTACTAGGTTCTGATAATAGAACGGTTCTTTTTGGAGGAATCGGCCCAAAGCATGAAGTCAAAATAGATTATCAGTTTGAGATAAGTAAATATCCTGTGAAAAATAACTTGAGTGGTAAATTAATTTTGGAAGGTTGTGAAATTGCTTCAGAATCAGAATGGTCTTTAGCAACGAAACAACAAAAAATATTTGGAAATGATGAGACTGAAGAGTTATCAGATAGAGTAAATAATTCGTATTGGGGTAAAATATGTGACGGTCGTTCATTTGTTTCAGATAATTGGATATTTAGAGTAGGGAGAAGATGGGAAGTTGGTCAATGTACAGGTTTTCGAATAGAAAAAGGTGGCAATAAATCTGAATATTTTAGATTAGTTAGGAATAAAATAGTATTAAATAAGAGTCAGAAAACAAATACCCTACCTTCTTCACCTGATAAATCAAAATTATTGATTGAAGAAATTCTAATTTGCTTTTTAGCAGGCATTATTCCTTCTTTCATATGGGCATACTTCAATGCTAGTCCAAAATATATATATGAAGGGTGGTTAAATCTTGTATTTGGCGGGATATTTGTCGGCTTTTTTACAATCCTATTCTGGCGTCCACGTACAAAAACTTGGCTGATTAAGGAAATGTAATAATTCAGAAAACTAACGTATTTTGTCATCAACCTGTAAACCCGTGTTACCTTGAAATATCCTTAACCACCCCATTAGCATTCCTATGCCATAATTCCAATGAAGAATATAAGTTATGATGGGAGAAAGAAAGATAGTTATGAAAGATTTACTTGGAGATTTACCATTAAAAGAGCCAAACCATGAAATCAAATTATACAGAATGATTAATGTTAGGAAAAGATGTACCCCTATCCTTGGCAGACCCATGGGCACGCTAGAAAATCTAATATCCCAAAATTCAGGCCAAGAAACTCCTCCATTGAAAATACCCCAAAGAAAGAATAATGAGGTGGAAATTACTAGTAGTGGGAAAAATGCTACAGCAGTATGAGTAGGCTTCCTCAGTTCAGGATATTCATAACTTGCTAATGCTCTAACAAGTCCATAATTCCTAATTTGCTTTTTGACTTTTGTAATATTTCTTCTTCGGTGCCAAATTATAGCCGATTTATCAGACCATAATTTATTGCCTTTTTTCCTTATTTTGTAGTCTAAAATAACATCCTCAGCCCCTATTGAACCATTATCAAAACCACCTATTTCTTCTATTACTGAACGCCTATAGGCACTATTTACGCCCGGCAATTGTTCAACTTCTTCCAAGTCCTCAGTACCTGTTCTACCATAATTAGTACCAGAAGTAAAAATAGTACTACAGAATGTTACATCAATAACTTTTTGCCAAAATGAAGATTCATGCATCGGCGCAAAATTAGGGCCGCCAACGCCAGCAACTTCTTCCCTAGAAAACCATCTTAGAATCAATTTTGACCAATCTTTAGGGGCTATTACATCATCATCAGTAAATAGAATAATGTCTGATTCAGATTCTCTAATGGCAACATTACATGCATCTGCACGATTCCGAGATCCTTCATCATCAATATAGCGAATTTTTCTCTCTTCTGCCACCTTTCGTCCTGGGTCACTATTTGGTCCAACGACAATTATTTCATCCAGCGGTAGTTCTTGAGAAAGGAGACTGTCTAATGTAAAACCTAATTCAATAGAGTTTCCGACACTTGGGATAATCAAGCAGGTAGTGTAATCCATCTTTGAATGGCACAGCGTTATCCTTCAAGAGTTCACGGGTCATTAGTAACTCTAGGGGCCAAGAAATATGTCCAACTGGCCCCTCCTTGATTACTATTCCAAGTTAGCCTAAGTGGGTATTTTTCTTGGAACTCTAAGGAGATATTTTCAGTTAGGCCTCCGGCTAATTTTCTTGTGAGAGGATCCAAGAACTGTAAAGAGTATGAAGATTGAGTAGGAGAAGGACATAATAATTCAGATAATTCTCCTGATTCGAAACGAACATTGACGCCTTCACCCGCTTCCACTGTAATTGAGACAGTCATGTGTGTCTGATCCAAACTTAAGTCTACTATTTCGCCAACAAACTTAGCCGCCCTCAATGCACGAGAAAGTCGATCTGAACCCACGGTTGCTTTGTGATTAAATTCTAGATTTGGAATATTAGGATTATTCATAGTAGCTGGATCTACGCCTCTGAGTATTCTATGTACCTCGCCAACTCTGACATTTATAGCTCCAAATGACTCGTCATAATCTAATTCTACCAAATCATTTGGACCTGCTAAAGTCAATAAATCACGCATTTTTCCTAATTCTAAGCCTATTTCAACTTTCTCAACCTCATAAGTTTCAAAACACTCATCGGCTATTGTAGCAGAAAGAAGTGCTACATGAGAGCCGTCAACTACAGTTACGTGTAATCCCTTCTCCGTCCATAATAACTTCGCCTCTTCAGTTAGAACTGAGAGGAGTTCTACAATTTCTCGCATCAATTGTTGTTTAGCAGTTACTCTTAGCATCATCGCACCTTACTTTATGACGTCGTAGTAGGAGGTTATTGATAGTTCGTAATATTTTGCTAAAAAAATCATTGATATTCGCGCCATCTTTTGCCGCAACTTTCACATGTGCACATTTTAGTTTCAGGTTCATCTGAAGAGCGAGTCTGTTGCATCCAGACGTATACTCTATTTTTCTGACATTTTGAATTTGGGCAAATATAATCTCCAACCCTCAAAGTGCCCCTTGCAACTTCTTCTTCAACAACTTCTGTCAGATGTTTTAGTGATTTAGTTGCATTCTTTGCAGTTGCATTTGTTAAATCTATTTCTTCACCTGACATAGGATCAATAAATTTTCCACCTTTACCATCCGGCCCGGATAATGGACCTTCGTATCCACATTTATAATCTGGACATTTGATATTATTTTTTGAATCAGGGAATGAAAGTGCACCGCACATTGGACAAAACATGTAAATCTTAACTCCTTTATATTACTAGAACCATATAGCGGTCGGTGTGATTATTATTCAATGATTCTATTAAAAGTGCTATTTTGGAAGTTATGAGATAACAATAGTCATTGTATAATAACCAATCCAAGCGAGGAAAATACTGCCAAAAACAGTTATGAAAATATAGACTAAAGCCATTAATTGATTCTCTTGTATAATCTCCACACTTTCGAAGGCAAAAGTTGACATGGTCGTAAATGCACCTAAGAAACCCGTCCCGATTAGAAGTATTGTTTCCTCACTAATCTCCAAACCCGCAGAAATCGCACCAAATAGCGAACCAAGAAGTAATGAGCCAATTAAATTGATGCCTAAGGTATTTGATGACCCATAATTTTCTGGTAGAAATGTGGGGATAATATATCTCAATACAGCACCTAATGCTCCACCGAATGCCACTATCGCAATGAGTCTGATATCCACAGTTAGCGTAATGAGCATTCCTTATTCATTACTTCTATCGATAAGATTGCTTCCGTACTGTTCAAGCGATATAACTCCTCGGAGGCATGTGCGAATCAACTATGACTGGAGGCTTGCTCGTCTACTGAATGATGAGGATGCAATTATTGATGAAATATATTGGACTTCTAATGTAACTGTTTCAAATTTAGTAAGGCGATTATTGACATTACAAAGAGGTAGACTAAGTCCTGAGGCAAGAGTATTGTATGAGAGGTTTGAGGAAGCCAATATTGATTCAGAAGGACATTTGGATGATCCTAGTTGGCCCGCTTATGGGAAAGATGAGCAAGTAATGTTTGATGAAGCTATAATTAAGATGGCGAAAATAAAAATTGCTGAATCTTCAGGAGATTTGGATAAGAGATTAGATATGTTGGTTTCGTCAGCAAATGAAATTAGATCTGCTTGGACAACTAGTGAGTCAAGGTGTATTGAGTGGATTGGTCTTTTTTTAACAGAAATTAATTTAGATACAAGAAGGAAAGAGATTATTCAGTCTGTAGTAAAATCGGACTCAATTACTTCAACAGCAGATCTTTTAGAAACTACTCGGCCAATATTTAATCCTTCAGAATCAGAATGGGGTGCACTTAAACAACATTGTGAGTCGGTAATTAGTTTAACTAAAAGGATGAATCAACATGAAGATTCAATTAGAGTACTTGCCCTAGACTATATGCCAACGCTTTCCTCTTTAATGGGTCCACTAAGTGCATCTAAGTTACTTGTATTGGCCGGCAGTAGAGAGCGTTTAGCAAGGATGCCATCGGGATCTTTGCAAGTACTTGGTGCACATGCTGCAATGGCCGCACATAGAAATGGGGCATCTCCTCCGAAGCATGGATCAATATTATTTTCATTACCACAAGTAGGGAAGTCCCCTAGATGGGTAAGAGGAAAGGTAGCCAGATTTATTGCAGGTAAAGCGAGCATAGCCGTAAGGATCGATCATTTTGGAGGAGTCCCTTGGGGAGAAGAAGAGATTTCTAAAATCAATAAGGATATTGAAAATATAATAAATAAATTTCCAAAACCGCCCAAAAGGAAATGAGAATATGAAACGAAAAGTGAACTCCTTAGGATGGGGAGTGAGGAAAGAAGGAAGGAATATCTGGACCAGAAACGCCGTGAAAGGCATTTCTGTTAGAAAGGAGCGGCGGAAAAGAGATGGTCGTAATGAATGGCGTTTATGGGACCCCACCAAATCTAAAATTGCTGCTTCTTTACTTAGAACGAGATTAAATCCGTCAGAAATCATCCCCCTACCTGGAAATAATTGTCTTTATCTAGGGTCTTCGACCGGAGGCACAGTTAGTCATATTCATGATTGTGTATGTGGATCTGGTAATCATCATAAGGGGCAGATAATAGCTATCGACATATCCACTAGAATGATGAGAGATTTAGTTAGATTGTCTGAAGTTAGACCCGGCATAGTACCAGTCCTAGCAGATGCAAGAGATATTAAGCAAATTTCACCTTTCATAAATAAAAAAGTAGATTGGTTACATCAAGATTTGAGTATTTCTGATCAAGCGAAAACATTTGTTAAGGTAGCAGAGGTGTTTCTTAAAACTAATGGAATTGGACTCCTTAGCCTTAAAGCGGCTAGTGAAAGAGTATCAGATGGCAGTACTGAAAATAAATTTGAGAAGGCTCAAGATATACTAGAAAATTCTAATTTAAAAGTCATTGAGAGGATTGATTTGAAAGGTTTGGAAGAACAACATGTATTATTTTATTGTAGATTAAATAAATAGTAGAATAGTTATAATCATTGAGTAGGTCCTTTACGAGTAAATATGCCAGAATTGCCAGAAGTCGAAACTGTGCGAAAAGGACTTGAAAATCACTTAAAAGATAGAGTCATAGTCAATGTAGAATTAAGAAGAAGAGATTTACGTTTTCCCTTTCCAGAAGGATTTGATAGAAAATTAAATGGAAAAAAAGTGATTAAAATTGAGAGGAGGGCGAAATATCTCTTAATACGACTCTCAGAAGGGATAACTTGGCTATGTCACTTAGGGATGAGTGGTAGATGGACATTACTTGGAGATGGGAGAAAGGGTGTGCCGGGTAAATTTAATTACGGCGCTGAAATTGGTAGTGGAACAGGCCCTCATGATTGGGTAGTGATTCATCTTGATGACGGAGGAAAGGGAGTATATTCAGATCATAGAAGATTTGGAATCATGGATATTTTTGAAACAGAAAACCAAGAAAATCATAAATTACTGAAGAATATTGGACCTGAACCTATGCCTGGTTCATTGACGCCTGAAATTCTTTCAAATAAATTAAAACGAAGGACTCCCATAAAAAATGCATTACTTGATCAGAAGATTGTTGCTGGTTTAGGAAATATCTACGTTTGTGAAATTCTAAATAGAGCAGGAATATCTCCTAAAAGAAAGGCGGAAACATTAGTATTGAAAAATGGAATTAGTAAAAGAATGGAAAGATTAGTTTTCGAAATTCACTCTGTAATGATAGAGGCAATAGATGCTGGAGGATCGACACTTCAAGACTTTAGAGGAGTTGATGGAGATGATGCTTTAGGATATTTTCCTAATTCTTTTATGGCCTATGGCAGAGAAGGAAAGAACTGTCTGAAAAAGTCTTGTGATGGCACCATAAAAAGAATTATTCAATCAAACAGATCGACATTTTTCTGCCCTAAGTGTCAAAGGTGATTAGATACAACTATTTCATAATATATGCATCTTCTATTCCCTTTATTATGGCATATAGCATTGCATTAAGAGGAGTTGGCACTCCTAGTGATTCTCCTTTAGATACTATTATCCCGCAAAGTGAATCTATTTCTGTTCTTTTCCCAGACATTATATCTTGTAACATTGAACAACGATTTTTCTCAGTTGATTTAATTATTGATTTGAGTTTTTTTGCTAAATCAACGTCGTCTAGATTGATTCCAGAAGCGTTGGCAATAATTGATGCTTCTTCCATAGAAGACTGAGCCTGATTCCAAATATCATTCTGAGATAAGATTTCTCCATTTCGTAGTCCTGTTATGGCACAAATTGGATTTATAGCAATATTAATTAGTAACTTAATCCAAATTTCTTTTTTGATATCCCCACTCCATTTTGGAGAAAGTTTGGAGGCATCGAGCAATTCCATAAATTGATTTACTTTTTGAGTTGGTTCCAACCCATCTAATGAACCAAGAGTGATGTCACCCCTTCCTGCCCAATGAACCGAATCCATATCTTTCCATGCGCCATGAGTTACTGTACATCCTAATACATTTTTCTGACCAATTAAACTTGAAAGATATTCGGCATGTCCAAGACCATTTTGCATACTTATAGCTATTCCGTCTTCTGATAATAGTTCAAAGGCCATTTGTGCTAGAGTAGATGTGGAGTAACTTTTTCCACATATTAACGTAAAGTCGCAAGAATTTACCAGAGAAGAAGGTATGGGGCCAGAATCGCTATCAAAAACTGTAAATGAATTAGGAGGGAAATGTTCAACGGTCCCTTCTGGAGTATGTAGAGTAAGACCCCATTCAGATATTTTTGACGCCTGTAAACCCCTAGAAACGGCTATTAATTCGGCATCAGAATCAGCAAGAGCTCCAAGAAAGATGCCTCCTATAGAACCTATTCCCAGAATTGCAATCCTCATCAAGAACACCCATTTATTGGGCATCTGACAGAAATATGTATTATTATACTATTTTTATCAATAGAAATCCATGAAGTATAAGATAGGGAAGTATTGGATTTTTCTTCTAAAATTATCTCAACTTCTCCATATGCATCTACATTATTTGCTACATAGTAAGCATCCCAAGCACCTGAATTAACTGAATCTCCATACCATTCTACTGAAATCGGTATTGAGAAATTCTCTCTATTGATTATCGAAAATGATTGATTGAATATTTTATTATTAATTGACCCATGTTTGATAACAACATCTAGTCCTTCTTCGATAATGTACTTAGAAATTGGAATTACTCCATCGCATATCATCAGCCAACCGGAAGAAGGTATGATTATTGTTCCATTTATTACCTCTCCTTTTGAGAATTTTAACGGAGTATATTCTTCTAATGGCAAGGTCCAATTTGAATCTACTTCCGTAACTACATTGCTTGATTTGCAAAAGGAAGGTCCATTGGAGCCGTAGATTATCGAATACTGAGTATTTTCCGAATTTAACCACTGAGGTATTGACCATTCTGTACCTGAGATGAGAATAATTGGTTCAGTATCTTCTATAGGCATCAACCACTCTAGTGTGGTATTATTATCTCTATTGAATTGGACAGATGGCCCATATAGACGAAATTGTTGATCAGTATAATTTGAGGAAAATAAAGCCCCCTCATGTCCAATTAAACATAAATCACTAACTCCTTCTTTGACAGCAGTAGAGTTTGCAAAGTTCCAAAATGGATTATCTAAAGTCAAATTACCCTGATCTCCTGGGATAATATTTAATCTTGTACAAATAATAGGATTATTAGAATTTTGTGATATAGTCCAAAAAACATCTTCCGGCCCTGAGTATTGGTCATTATGTAAAAATATCAGATGTTCCTGTTCATTACCATTAACATCAATGACTATTCTGAGATACAACTTTTCTTCGAAGGTATAATTAGGTGCATTAATGATTATGTTGATTAATTTATTATTATTTTGTGTTATGTTACTGAAATAACATAAATAGTTCCAATCACAACTAGTATTGATATCCCAATACTCCGATTGGCTTCCTTCAATACTAAATTGTAAAAATCCAGAGACCGGTAAAATGCCTTGTGGGCGAATATCTAAGTCTACATCGTTATCTCCAAATTGAGATATTTCTAAATCTGTTATCCAATCACTTGTGGACAATCCAGAGTCGAAGTCTTCTAAAGTTGTGATAGGACTAAGGCCAGGGAATCCAGTAATCATTATAGCCACTAGTAAAATGGTAATTCTAGATTTAAAAGTGTTATCTAAATCAGTATTCTGATTTACTATAAATGGATTGATATTGTTCTCAGGACTAAATCTCTGCCATGTAGAGAAAGCAATTAGAAATAACCAAGGCAGATAATCAACAAAGGCAAAGATAAACATCATTATTGCAAGAGAAGCGATAAATAGCGATGTTTGTAGCTCTCCTCTGGACATTTCAGAAGGTCCAAAGAGTGAATATAATAATCTGTCACCAGGGAATCCAGGAATGGGTAATAAAAGAATCCAGCCAATCATTGAGAGTCCGATGCCTGCTATCCCAATAGGATGTAACCATTGTAATTTTAATTCAAAGTTTTCAAATAGTAATGAGGAAATAATTTGAGTAAGAGGGTTGAGGTCAAATATGATTGGAGGATTTTGTAAATCTGGTGGCTCATTTGAGGTTAATTTTAGACCGATAATAGTAAAAATAGCGCCTAAGATAAATATAGAAAATGGAAGTATTGACTCAATAATAACTAATTTTTTACGGTTTGTAAATGGTATATTGTCTATTCTTTTCTGTGACAAAATACCAGTTAAACCGAAAGGCCATGTTGGATATAATATTGGGAATATTATTGGAATTATGTGACCGCTATCAATAGAGTTATTTTTGGCGATCCAAAGCCTTAGATGACTACATATCAATAACGAGAATACTATTGGGAAGGTGAAATAGTATAATGATTCTCGAATAGTATCGCCATTGAATATATTGCCATCTTGACCATACATACCGAGCCATTCGGCGCCAACGATAGTTAGAAAAATAGACATGAGAATCCAAATTAAAAATTGTTGCCATGAACTAGAAACATTAGAAGAAATAGGCAATGGAATTATACTGAGTACAGGCAATTCTTCACTACCCAATACACCTATTAGTCCTAATGATTCCAAATGACTATTTAGAAGAATTAAACAGTCATCGACATCCATATCATTTGGACTTCTAACTTCCCAAGAGGATTGCCGATTAGCATCTTGTCCCAATATAAAATACCTAGAAGCTATTACTTCTGTTAATTCTTGATTGCCCCAAGTCTCTGTATCAAGGGAAATGAATCGATTATCTTCCATTGAGAACTTCCACCTTGTACTATCCGTCAATGCTGACTGATAAGATACCTCTCACTAGAATACTACTATTTCAGTTACATTACTTATTTTTGAATCTTTTAAGCCTGAAAGTTTCTTCTCTTTCCATTTCCTCCAGTCTTAATTGGATAAAAGTCTGGGCCTCTTTCATTTCAGGAATTACTACAAATTCTAAAGCGTTAACTCTTCTTTTAGTAGCCTCAATCTCTTCAAGTAATCTCTTTAGAGTGGCTTCCATTTCTGCGGCTTTAACAATTTTTGAAATTAAAATAGAATAAGAATCGGCTGATTCGTCAATATAGGGAGAGCCCCCAATTATGCCAGTGGGTCTAGTTTCAACAGTAGTAGTTAGGTTTGTACCTTCTACCTTTGGTACTACAACGCCCATTATATTCCTCCTTGAGACCATTACTTCTGGACCAGAGGTTGCGGCGATTGCAGCACTTTTAACGGCTAGACCGCCTTCAATCGAAGAAGCTAGAGCGATTGATTTCAAAGCATCACGATATGTATCTACAAGTTCTTCTCTTGCAGCAATCATTTCGGCCAGTAAAGTCCTGAATTCAAAGAATAAACCATCTCTTTTCATTTTTAAAAGATTATACCCGCTTGAAGTTTGTTTTATTCTACGTTTCAAATTTATCAGTTCTGATCTTGTGGGCTTAATGTCTAATGCCATCTATCTCATCTCCTAAATATTTTCAAAAGTTATCAATTTTTCTTTTCATTTGGATGATATTTGTCAATCCATTTCTGATCTAGACGCACGAGATACTTAGTATCTATGTTAGAAAGTAATTCCCAAGCATAATCGAGTGTTCCTTCTCCAATAGGACGATCTTCGTCTCTACTCTGTCTAAGGAACTGATTTTCAAATATATCTGCAAATTTTAGAAGTTGTAAATCACGTTCATTCAGAGCATCTTCACCCACAATGGCAACTAAACCCCTTAATTCTCTTCCTTGAGCATATGCCGCATATAATTGGTCGGAAACAGATTTATGATCTTCACGTGTCTTCCCATCTCCGATACCAGCATTCATTAATCTAGATAGAGAAGGAAGAACATTTATTGGAGGATATATTCCTTTCTGGTGTAATTCACGAGAAATAACAATCTGCCCTTCAGTGATATAACCCGAAAGATCAGGGATTGGATGTGTTATATCGTCACCCGGCATTGTCAATATTGGGAATTGAGTGATTGAGCCTTTCTTTCCTTTAACTAATCCTGCACGCTCGTATAGCATTGCTAAATCAGTATACATGTAACCAGGATATCCTCTTCTTCCCGGAACTTCCTCACGAGCAGCCCCTATTTGACGTAGTGATTCACAATAGTTTGTCATATCGGTATAAATGACCAAGACATGGTAATCATGCTCAAAAGCAAGATATTCTGCAGCAGTTAATGCTAATCTTGGAGTAATTAATCTCTCAACTGCAGGATCATCTGCAAGATTTACGAAAAGACAAGCATTCTCAAGTGCGCCTGTTCTCTCTAGATCATGGACAAAGAAATTGTATTCTTCTGCCGTTATTCCCATTGCACAAAATACAACTACGAAGTCATCATCGCTATCTACTAGTTTTGCCTGTCTTGCGATTTGTAAAGCAATGTCATTATGAGGTAATCCAGATGCACTAAATATAGGTAATTTCTGACCCCTTACTAACGAAGTGCAAGCATCAATTGCTGAAATTCCTGTTTGTATGAAAGAAGACGGGCTTTGGCGTGAATATGGATTTATAGCAGCACCAATGATGTCTGCCATTTCATCTGCAACTATAGAAGGGCCGCCATCTCTAGGCCTTCCTGCACCATCCAGAATTCTACCTATCATGTCCTTACTAACAGGTAATTTGAATACATCGCCAAGGAATTTGATTCCGGTTTGTTTATCTATGGAAGCAGTGCCCTCGAAAACTTGCACAATTACTTGATCATCAGAGGTGTCAAGTACTTGGCCATTTTTTAATGTACCATCAGAAAGTCGTAATTCGACAATTTCTCCAAAGGCAACAGGTTCGGTCTTATTTAAGAACACTAAAGGTCCTTTTACATCGGTTATTGTTCTATATTCTTTTCCAGTCATTTATACCACCTCTCAATTGGCCTCCATAGTATCGGCAATTTGTTTACTCATTGCATCTAACATCTCTTCTATTCTATCTTCATATCCAGATTCGAATCTCCCTCTCATTAAATCAGTTCTTGCAGGTATATTCACTACATCTTCTAATGCAGAACCTCCAGCAAGAGCTTTCTTTGATTCTTCTTGGAATGAAAGGATGGCTTTAGCCATAGTATATTGAAGTTTGAGATCACTGTATGTATCTACATCATGGAAAGCATTTTGCTGTAAGAAAAATTCTCTAATCATACGAGCAACTTCTAACGTTAATTGTTGATCTACTGGAAGTGCATCTGAACCAACTAATTGTACAATTTCCTGTAACTCTGCTTCGACTTGTAGAAGTGAGCTGATTTGAGTCCTTACTTCAGGGAAGTCGGTCTTTATGTTATCCCTATACCACTGATCCAGTGAAGGCGGATATAATGAATATGAATTAAGCCAATTAATAGCAGGGAAATGACGTTGTCGGGCAAGACCTGCATCTAGTCCCCAAAATACTTTTACAATTCGTAAGGTACCTTGGCTTACTGGTTCAGAAATATCGCCTCCCGGAGGTGAAACTGCACCAATTACAGAAACTGAACCATCTCCTCCAGAAAGTGTCTCCACACGGCCAGCTCTTTCATAGAATTCGGCTAGACGGCTAGATAGATATGCAGGATAACCTTCTTCTCCCGGCATTTCTTCAAGTCTGGATGAAATTTCCCTCATCGCTTCCGCCCAACGACTAGTAGAGTCAGCCATTAGAGCGACATCGTAACCCATATCTCGGAAATATTCCGCAATAGTTATTCCAGTATAAACTGAGGCTTCTCTGGCTGCAACCGGCATATTAGACGTGTTTGCAATCATTGTAGTTCGGTTCATTAATGCTTCTCCAGTTTTTGGATCAATTAGATGAGGGAATTCGTCAAGAACTTCTGTCATCTCATTTCCTCTTTCACCACAGCCAATATATACGACGATATCTGCATCAGACCATTTCGCCAATTGTTGCTGTGTGACTGTTTTTCCTGAGCCGAAAGGACCAGGGATACCGGCAGTGCCTCCTTTTGCCAATGGGAAAAGGAAATCTAGAATTCGCTGCCCTGTTTGTAGAGGAACTTCTGGGGCATGCTTCTTTGTAAAGGGCCTTGGTGTTCTGACTGGCCATTTTTGCATCATTTGTACTTCATTCCCATCGTCTAATATACATACGGTTTGAGTAACATTAAATTCACCCGATTTTATTTCCTTAATCTTACCAGATACCCCAGGAGGAATCATGACTCTGTGCTCAATAGTAGTAGTTTCTTGTACTGTACCTATTACATCTCCTGGAGATACACTATCTCCAGTTTTTACAGTGGGATTAAATTGCCAATTCTTCTCCAAATCAAGGCCATCAGCATCAACTCCTCTTGTAATGAATACGCCCATTGTTTTTTCAAGTTCTGGAAGAGGCCTTTGTATGCCATCATATATTTTTGTCAGAAGACCTGGTCCTAATTGGACAGATAATGTTTGGCCTGTTCTTATTACAGGTTCTCCTGGCCTAACTCCTGAAGTTTCTTCATATACTTGAATTACAGATTGTTCACCATGCAACTCAATTACTTCTCCCATCAAACCTTCATCTCCTACTCGCACAACTTCGTACATTCTTGGCGATATCCCTATTGCTGTCACTACTGGCCCAGAGATACGATAAATTACTCCTTTTTCTTCACTCATTTTTTAATTCACTTCCATTTATTTTTCTAGGATTTATTTCCACAAATCGACTCCTAGTGCCGATTTGATCGACTCTCTGAGGGTATTATCCTCTTCTGTCCCTATTCCCAATACAGTGGGAGTAATGCTCTCTGAAAGTTGTATTCGTAATCTTTCTGGGAGTTGTAATAAATCAGAGTTATCAATTACAATAACTCCTACTTCTTTTTGATTCAAGAGATCTTTCATTATTGAAATAGTCTCTTCTATGTTTTCTGGATTATATAACTTCAATACACCGGCTAATTGAAAACCGAGAGTAAAATCAAGGGAGCCGACAACTGCTATTTCCATATTATCTACCTCAAAAATCCATATGCGCTTCTAATACCTCAGATGTGAGGCCAATCGCCTTCCCGCGCACAAGAAGACGAAGATTTTGAATTTCCAATACTTTTCTTTCGATATAATATATTACAGGGAAAGGTGAAACAGGATTAAGATATGCGAAGCGCTTCAAAATTGAATGTCTTTTATGCGTAAGTAAAGAAGCAACCGGGTCCAAGGATTGAGTATTTTTAGACTCAACAATTGCTTCATCAAAACCATCGTCGTCAAAGTAAATACTTCTCCTAAGTATATCCAATAACGCCTCTTGAGTAGTTGCTTGTGAGGCTTGTAGCATAATAGAATTCTGAATCCTACCGCCTGAAATAATCATCTGTGAACGTTTTTCTGGAGAAATATTCTGGCGCAATTCACGAAACTGATTTATTATATTTCGATGATCTATTTCAGTTCTAATATATTTCATCAACTGGATATTGGAGTCTTTTCCTCTAGATACTTCAAGTGCGTTAGCATAATATTGTCTATCTAATGCATCTTCCATTTCCTCGAGAGATGGGTCGCTTCCCTCCAATTTTGATAATTCTCGGCCCCACTGTGTACCTGCCATTGCATTTGCTGCTTCTGATACCGTTTCTGTATTCCTTACAATATCAAGCCAGACTGCATTAGTTGGATTTTCTGAAGGCAATATTTGAGATTCTATTAACTCATCTGAGCACCCACCATTAACCGAGCGGAGGACTGTTTTCGCTTTTTCATAAGAAAAGCGCTCAATATAAATAGATACAATAGATTTCAAAGGCCCTTGACAAAATCTCAATATTTCTGATAAATCATTATCTAAATTATGAACCAATGCTGCCTCTACGGCATCTGCACCACTCATTCTAGAGGCATAAATATCCATTTCATTCCTATATCCTAATTCACCAATACTTGCTCCAATAGATTCAGGTCCCAATTGTAGTAATTGTAGCATTCTCGTAGGATCTATCAAAGATGCTTTGCGCGCTTTAGCACGTGCTGCAGCATTGTATATGTTCGATCTTCCGCTAACTACTCTTACCATAAAAACACCATTTAATTACCAAATAAAGTCTTATTAACTAGTCCTAAATTTTCTTGCCACGCTTTCTCAAGGCGGCTATCAAATTTATAATCAAGAACAATTGAGCCATCTTTAGATTCAAGTACAAATCCTCCTAACCCCTCAATATCATCTCCCATGGTGAAATTTCCTTTTTCAAGTTCCTTCCGATCCGTAGAAACTGGCCTTAATATCATCCCTTTGCCCGATTTATTTGCCTCAGATAAAAGAGACTTCAAAAGATTGGAGCGTCCCTCGAGATCTGGAGAAGAAACAGATTTTTGAATTGAATTCCATGTTTCATCTAGTTCCTCTCTCTGGGCAATCAATAGATGTTTTTGATTAGCTTGTTTGGCCGATGCAACAACTTCTACAGAGATTTGCGAGCTTTCTCTCTCGGCACGCATTTTCATTTCAGAAGATAAAGAATTTGCTTCAGCCCTTGCTTCATCTTCAATTTGTTTGGCTTGAATTTTTGCTGCATCGATAATAGACTTGGCTTCAGCCTTAGCCTGCGCATCGATTTCATCTGCTAGTGCATCTAATGTCATTCATCATACCTCATTTAAGATTACGGATAATTCACAAAATCCTGCTTAAAGCAAGAATAATGCAAGAAATCCGAAAAGTACGATGGTCTCAGGTAGGGCTGTAAAAATTAGTCCGTTAACGAACTTACTGCTATCCTCAGCAATCATTCCAACAGCTGCTGCACCAATTGGCCCTTGGCTCAAACCAGTTCCAATTCCTGCTAAACCTAGAGCAATTCCTGCGCCCAATTTACCATATGCCTCTACTGTACTTTCGTTTGCTTCAGCCTGTACACTAGTTGCAATCATCACTATAGATGATAATGTCAATAGCATACTCATTCCTCTCATTTTATTTTTATTATTCATTTTTTTTCCTCCATTTTTTCTAAGCATTATGCTTGGAATCTGATATCACTCGACCTCCACATGGTGCGAGCGGAAACCGAAAGGTGTAAATTCCTCTCCGCTAGAATCGTAATATTGCCTCATCCATTCTACAAAATGAAGTCTTGCTGCATGGATATTCGGACTGAATACTCCCAACCCCCATGCAAAGAATTGTACTGATAACCATCCAATAAGTAAAAATGGGACTACTAAGAATTCACTATGTTCTATTGCATGGGCCATAGGCTCGAAAAGTTTGATGTTTCCAGTCTCTGCGATTTTAACTCCCACTACACCTACTGCAAAAAGACGAACATAAGAAATTACTGAAGGCATCATTCCAATGGCCTCAATAGGTGCAAGGATCAAACTAATAGCAAATGGAATGCCATGGTAATTGAATAATGTCCATATCAACATTATTACTGCTGAAATTGCTATAATCATTCCTGGCATAACCATGTATTCTGCTTCACTAGGGCC
>Ga0208277_1000527_pt1 | contig 22394 bp, 14 predicted proteins | sample ETNtaG_5_FD_185782 | JGI IMG/M metagenome (GOLD analysis project Ga0208277, IMG submission 185782) | Marine microbial and viral communities from oxygen minimum zone, Eastern Pacific Ocean - ETNP201406SV205 (SPAdes) (version 2) | ecosystem: Environmental > Aquatic > Marine > Oceanic ...
GATCTTTCTCCGAGCGACTTGAAATTCCGAGCGGCCCACTTGCAGTAATTGTTAGTCCAATTAATCCTGATTGAATTGCTCGCATCACATCCATTGCCCCGTTTACATCCATCCTTTCATGGAATAATTTACCTAGCACTTCATCCATAACAGGAGTGCCTCGATATTTCTTTAGCAACGCTTGGATGTTGATTTTTCGTGGGTCTACTCCGTGACGAAGTATGCCGAAAATCTTAGCAATCTGGGCAAATCTCCATCTTACTTCTCTCGAATTAGGTAATGTTACTGATAGTACACCCTCTAGGGCTTCAGGCGGAGTTTCTGAAAGCCATTCAATTAGTTCAGCAGGTCTTACTCCTGCAATCTGTAATGAAATCCTGCACGGTTCTACAATCAGTCTTCCCCATTTTCCAGAGCGCGTACTGGCCATGGCCAGAAGGTAATGTCCAATTGCCTCATTGATTCTATTTCCTTGGCAACAATTGAGAATTATCGCTTCGCCTCTATCTTCTATGGTTATCAGACGCTCGCTAGGGACTACTCCGGCAGAATTGAAATGGGTTGTTACGATTTCAGCAAGAATACCTTTCGCTTCACCATTGAGAGGGTATTCATCGATTACTGATTTTCCTTTGAGTAATTCAGCAGGATCGATTTGTTCGTTTGGCTCGTCAGGAATCAACCCTAAATCAATTGCAAATAGTCTTCGTAATCGTCCAGCTTCTCTGGCGACCTCAGCAGGCGTGGGGGGTAATTCTCCAACCCATTGGGGCGCATGACCTTGGTCTGAAACAGGCGCAACCAGCAATTCGCTTTGTTCAGGGTCAGCATCCACTACCATCCAAGTCCTTCCTGCCATTACGAATCTTCTTTGTCTTCCATCAGCTTCCTCTCCTCCATCGTTTAGAGATAGAACGAATGCTTCATCCACGTTTCCTAGACTCTTGCGAGTTACAGCGTCTCGAACTCTATATGATTGTTTATCTGGAATCATCGATAGGTGCTTAGTGACCCATTGTCGAGTTCTTCCTGAACGACTAATCCAACCTTTGGCGAATTTGGGTGGCGGGTCGAATTTCAATTTTACTAAATCTTCAGACGGTTCTTCGTCATAAGCCAATTTAGGTTGCTCTGGAAGTGAATTTTTTGACACTCTTAGTAATTCTTGCCAGACATCGTGTGGCCACCTGTACCAAGGTACGGCAGCGGGGTCAACTTCGCATCTAATCACCCACCTGTCCGCTAACACTTTGGCAATCGATATGGTGTCATCATCACTCCAATCTTCGAATTGGCAAGCCCCAGAAATTGATTCTGTAATTTCTTTAATCGGTAATGCGCCATGGCTGTGCACCATCATCACAATTTGATTTGCGGCCACAGAAAGAGGCCTATTCCTCCATTCAACCGGTTCAATCTCACCAGCAACTGCTTTTCTAGCAATAACTGCAGCTTCGAAAATATCATCACTTTCCCATCCCAGAAGGTGACCGCTACCTACGCCACCTAATCGATGGTCTGCTCTTCCAACACGTTGTAGCATTCTATCGACAGAGCGTGGTGAGCGAATCTGTATGATATGATTCACGCTTCCCACATCTATTCCTAATTCAAGGCTTGATGTACACACTAAACCCTGAATTTTACCATTACGGAGGTCATCTTCCATTTGAGTCCTGGTTTCTTTGGCTAGAGAACCATGATGCACTCCTATCTCCAAATCTGGGGCAATTGCTTGAATCCGTTGAGACACGGTTTCAGCACTGTTTCGAGAGTTGACGAAAATTAAGCAGGGGTTCTTTTTTGCTACAATATCTGCTAGTCCACGTAATGTTGCATGCGCTCTAGGGGAGATGGCTAGTTCCACTGAACCAATTTCATCCTCAGGTAATTGGACAACAGCATCAACTGATAGTTCAGTGGTGCGTGGTGCTATTGCATTGATTGCTTCAGCATTAGGAGACAACCATTTCGCCACTTGTTTGGGGTTTCCTACAGTAGCAGATAAGCCTATTTTTTGCACCTTTGATCCCTTGAAGGATTCTAACCGTGAAAGCCCAATCGAAAGCTGCCAGCCTCTTTCTCCATCTGCCATTTCGTGAACTTCATCAATCACAACGGCTTTGACGGTTCGAAGTAATTCACGTAATTTGGAACCGGTAAACATCAGTTGGAATGTTTCAGGAGTTGTGATCATTACATTAGGGGGATTTCTGACATGCTTGTTTCTCTCCGATTGTGTAGTATCTCCGTGTCTTAGTCCGAGCCGTAGGCCTACTGCCGAGGTAATCTCCTCGAGTCTTCTGTCAACATCTCGGTTTAGAGCGCGTAAAGGAGTGATGTAAAGTATCGACATACCCGCCCATTCTTCACGCAAACATCTGTCCAACAATGGTAGCATTGCGGCCATTGTTTTTCCAGAACCAGTAGGGGCAACAACCAACCTGTCTTTACCGGACGCAATTTCGTCCTGAGTAACATCTTGAACAGGTGTTGGTATCCAATTTCTCTCTTCCAGAGCCTTCTGCAAACCCGGATCGAGTTTAGCGAAGACGCCTTCGGCCATATTGTTGGGGCGATGTCACTGGTTCAAGAGGGCAACGATTTTCAGACTATCAGTAGTCATCATCATAATCATCGTCGTCTTCATCATCTTCCCAGTCCTCATCTGCCTCTTCTTCTTCCCAATCATCATCATAAAGTGACTCATCACCGTGAGTGATTGCTGTACGGTTAGCAGTAATTCCGATTCCGACTAGGACGATTACAGACAGTATAGAGAACAACCAAATTAGAGGTTGTTCGCGAATTGAGTCAAACCAACCCATGTAAGAGACATAAACGACTTCCACTTTGTGTTCAGCGGTGTTGTCATCATCGTTTACTTCTACGATTACATCATCTGGATCTACTTGTACTCTGATTCTATCAACGCCTTCCTCTGCACTCCAAGTTACTGTGACAGGTATAATCTCATCAGAACCTATCTTGTTGAGAGTGGCAGAATCAAATGGTACAATCGAGTTGCCAGAGTAGAATGAAACCTTGAATTGAGAACTGGTAGAACCGCCAACATTTTGCACATCTGCAGTGATTTCTATTTCTTGTCCAGGGGCCACGTGGTCATCAGATAAGGTGATTGAACCGATTTTTAGTTGTGGGCCAATTGCGCCTAATCTGACCCACTGACGTTCGAAATCAGTATCGTCATCAGCAATCTCTGCAATAGGGCTTGCCTCAGAGTTTGATACTACTGGGAATTCATTACCTGCAGAATCATATCCTGTAAGATAGAATCCAACCCAATCTCCTTCCCTCATGGAAATTTTACCATCATCGGTCAAGTCAACAGTTCCTGTCCATATTACACTTTGACCTTCTTGTTGCATTCCAAGAACCGATTGTCCAGCTCCCAATGTCAAAGTTCTGCTTGAGTCTCTCATAACCCAATGCACAATCTGCTTAGAGCCAGTCATATCAGCATCTTCAGTTCCTCGGAACTCTACGGGTACTTTGGTAAGATCAGTATTCGCCGAGATATCGATTACGTTTAGAGGCGAAGTTCTACTAACTACACGAGGCGCAGTATCGTCAACAACTACTCTAAGTGTAGTTGACACAGTTTGACCAGTCATATCTTCTCCCTCTCCAGGAATTCCGCCAATTGAAATCAAACAAGTCCTTGTTGGTGATGATTGAAGAGTTTCAGCGTGAGATAGTGGAACTTCAACAGAGTATCCTCCGTCATCTGCAAGTGAGCCATCAGACCAAGTGCTTTCTCCGTCAAATACTTCGATAACTATCGAAGCATCGTTAGGCGCTGGAACATTACTTCCTTCGTAAACTACTCTGCCAGTAAATTCTAGTCGGTCGTCATTCCTAACTCTGCTTCCGTCAGCAACAATTCCAGTTCTTGGTTCGCTAATGTCCTCTACTAAGAATGAAGATGAATCCAATACCAAGTCGTTCTCAACTGTGAAGGTATGTTCTCCAATAATATGCCTAGTCGGGAACTCAGAACCTCTTTCTTTGTATTCTAGAGCAATGTCTGAAATGTCTTCGTCAGGCCAATCCCAACCAACTGTGAAATCAAAATCTACAAGAATCAAAGGCATACCAGATTCATTGGTAGTTTGTACCATAGATGATGTAGTTGCGAGATTGATGAAATCTGATTGGCTAGCGAACACATCTGTTATTCCATAATATGAAATTCTTTGTTGGTCTACTTCGCTATCCGGGCCTTCGAAATCGAATACTAGATCGATAAACTCGAAATCGATAGCAGTATTTGCATCAATGAGTCCTAGAGATATTGTTTGAGGTGTGCCGGCGAAAATAGGTGCGTTATCATTGTGACCTTCCCATTCTAGGCCTGTGAATATAGCAACTGAATCTTTACGAGTTCTGAATGTAGCATCATCGGCATCGAAGCCAGGACCACTTTCCCAGATGTAAGAAACTTCGTCAATAATTGTAGAGCGGTGCAATGGGTTACCCGCCCTGTCTCCGCCATCCCAGTAGTAAGAAACACGGCCCATATTTGGATTCCTGGAGTGGTCAATTGTAGATGAGAATGTCTTCATGTCAGCCTCACTTTCATTGACTACAACTTTAGTTGCATATTCACTAGAGTCAGCTTCTCCGTTTCTATTCAGGTCGTGGTCTGCTTCGACCCAATAGTACAATGTCAATTCAGTAGGGTCTCCTACAGAATCTGAAACCTTTAGCGTTACTTTCTGGCTTTCATCCGCTGCTTCATACGCATCATCCAATGGGTATGTTTCTAGGTTTTCAGGAGCGGTTGCATCTACTTTGTATGTTCTAAACCAATCTGAGTTCGAAGCCAAGACCATGCTTGCATCTCTTTCGTTATATGTTTGAATTTCATATGTCAATCCGCTTTCAACATCGATTTCAGGCATTTGAATCGATATGAAGAATGAACCATTAATGTTCGAGGTATCTCTCCAATCAGCATTAACGAATCCATTCTGTGAAACACGTACGTCGAATGCACTGTCCTTTGGAGCATCTGCAGAATCTGCGAACCACATTGCTCCTTGGAAGTGTAATGTTTCTCCGGCAGCAACCCAACTTCCATCTTCTACATCATTAGATGTAACTTCGCCATCATTGTCTCTGATATTGAGCCAACCTAGTCCGAATGAATTGTTTACACGCAATGTGTTGTTGCTGGAAAGAGGCGTAGGAGAGTATCCATTGGTTCCAGAATTATCAAGGCAGTTTGTTCTGAATTTAACACCGTATTGGTCAGGGAAATTTGATGTCACGGTGAATAGCCAGTGAATCTCTAGTATCCCATTATTGAGAACGGACCATGAAGAAGGGTCGATGTCTATCCAGTCTTCAGGATCGTTAGGCGATGGGAATATATCTCCATCTTGCCATTCAAGTGTTGGGGCATTTGATGCGGGGTCAGCATCGAAAGACAGCGTTGCAGATTGGATGTAATTATTTGTGCCGTCACCTACGATATGCCTAGTGACTACCTCGTAAGGCTCATTTCTTTCATGGAGGATTTCGCCATCAGGTATAGTAATATCTAGATTTACGGTATTTATCGTATATGTGACACTGAATCGTTCTAACACTACAATTCCGGCTGTCTGTGAATTGATATGGACAGGAATTACCACACTACCGGAACCAGTATCTGGAATTATGTCATTGAATGCATCGACAAATGCTGTTCCTACAATCCCTGCCGGTCCTTGCGTTGTAGTTCCAAGAAGAACACCTTGACTAGTCCACTCATTCCTTCCATCTGCTCCAATATCAATACCGACTTGCTCTGGAGCATCAGAATGGAAAGTTATGTTCAAATCTTCTAGTGTAGGAGTTTCAGTTCTAGTTCCCGAACTATACATGTAGACATAGATGTAGAGATAACTTCCTGACATAGATACAGTTTTTGTTTCTCCGCTGAATGAGAATGATCTGCTTGTTGCGTCTCTTAGTTGGACTTGTAAACTAGTTCCTGCGGGCGTTGTAGCATTCCACCATGCAGTTACAGCAACAGGTGCGTTCCCTGAATAAGTATTCCTTACATAGAAATACCCTTGGGATTGGTAAGTGCTCGTGTATTCAAATCCGACAAAGTCTAGAACTGGAGTTTCTGTTGTTGTACCGTTGAGGTATGCTCTCCATTTGATGCTGGATCCCGGATTTGCGAAAGTCAACTTTTGATTGAATACCCCGCTCTTCCAAGAAACACCACCGTCATTAGATACTTCCAATTCAATACTAGTATTTGCACTGATGTGGCCTACCAATGCACTTACAGTAATTTCTTGGATTTGTTTTGTCAATGAAATTGTGGAGCCGGTTACAATCGAAGATGAAGATGTAGGGGTTCTGAAGTCAAAAATCGTCCCAGTACCCTCTCTTTGGATTTTATTCAGATATGTCGAACTGCATGATCGATGGCACTGGAAACCGAATGTATTGTCTCCAAGTTCATCCATTCCATAGTGCCCGCCCCCGTTCAGTAATACCTTGCCCATTCTTTCAACAAGGTTATTATCCATAGTGAAATGATTATGATAGCCTCGAAGATAGTAGTATTCGTTAGTCACAATTTTTGGTAGGTTTACAATCAAACCAGAAGGTTGAGTACTCGTATCTCCCAACTGCTCTCTAGTTCCCAAGGTCCAAATTCCAATAGCTGAAGTTGGGTTAGATGGGCTAATTTCTTGCAAATATCTGTTGTAAGGCGAACGTGATTCATATTGCAGGAGAAACATTCTTCCAGAATCTTCATCGATGTCAACCCCTGCTAGATAGTATGTACTGGATGTCAAATACACGTTTTGACAAGTGATGGTCATTGAATTAGTAGTAGAACTAATACTGATGTCCCATTTCACTAAATATCGATATTGGTAACTGACACTCCACATAGTTCCTTGGCCATTACTTGTAGCGTCATATGTGTAGTATGTCAATTGACTAACACTTTGCGAGCAAGAACCCTGGTTCAACGATGCACTGCCAATATGTGAGCCGCTAGTAGAGTTGTATCTCTGAATCGTCGGAGTCCCAGAAATGGAGGTTGATGAGTAAGTTGCTGAAAGATATTCGTCATCATGTTGAACCACGAATCCTCTGTAATTTGAAGATGAGCTAGAAGTCGAAAAAGAATTTAATTTACTAGTTGCCCCAATAAACCCTTGATCACCATTAGCGGCAAAACCTCCTGTATTGTTAACCACTCCAGTAGATGTTCCGTCAGAAGAGCGATCTAATCCATTGATAATAGTAGCTGGAATTCCTACTATCTCGGCATTTCCATCGCTTACTTCGATATTTGAGCGGTATCCATAATTGAATCCGGGTGGAGTTCCAGTCCAATAACTACTACCTGCTCCGCCAAAGTCACTATTCGATGTCAGATTACCCCAGTTAGTGGTAGATGCCTCTCCTGAAATATCAAAAGATGCAGATGATACTTCTGCGCCATACGGGAATGTTAGATTCCCAGCAAACGCATCACCTGTCCCTGAAAATGTATGAGTATAGGACGTAGAACCATCCTGGAATTGAGTCTCAGTGACATCTGCTAAAGCCATAGGGGATAGAACAGATAACAAGAAAATGGAGGTTAGAAATAGAGACTTACGCATGAGATTGTCACCTTAACCCCTGTTGGGCCTTCGGCCCACGCGTCCTCATCCCATTTCAACAATACCCAGACATGTCATTTTTTCTAAATACAAAAAACGAATAAGTGTGGCGTATATTGGAGGTTAGGCGAGACCTATGGGCTGGTGGCAAAATCAACACGGAAGACAGTTAAGAATATCCGGTACGGCAACCTTTGCCTCTGCTCTTTTGACTACAATGTCGGCGGTCCAACTTATGTTTTTACAAGACAATGCAGATTTCCAAGAATATACTGGAACTTCCATTGTATTGATTGTTATTGGTGCTATCGGGTTGGCAGTTTCTGCACCTGCATTCATTAATCTAAATGCAAAAGCAACCTCTCTTCAAGCAATAATGGGATTGAAATCTACTTCAGAATTACGTAAGCAGAGGGCTAACGGCGACGATGCTGCAAATGCTCTTGGAGGGGGACACCAAGAAGCGTGGAATTCCTTCCTACAAGAGAAGGGATTGAAGAAGCGTTGACGTTTGGGTCGTACTGATGAGCGAGTCTGATCCGATGCGTACCCTCGTTCGCGAGATTGTATTGGCAGCCGGAATGATTAGTCTTCTCGTAATGGCTATGTGGGCTCACACAGGTTCAATGCCTCCATTGGTAGTAGTCGAATCAAATTCGATGCAGCACGATAAGAATGGAGAGGTTGGTACAATTGATGCTGGAGATTTAGTTCTAGTCCATTCACCCGACAGAAACAAAATAATCACTTATGCAGAAGCAACAGATGAAAATTCTCCAGATTACGGATACGAGTCCTTGGGCATGGAAGGAGATGTCATAATTTACGAACGTAATGGGGAGGCCGACAGTACACCTATCATTCATAGGGCATTATTCAAAATCGATGTTGGAGAGACGTCGCCAACCGAAGAGGGTGACTGCTCAGAAGGTATTTTTTGGGATGGGAGTTGTGTTGTTTCATGGTCAGTTCCTGGCACGAATCAAGTTAATGTAGCAAAAATAAATCTGATTTTTGATGGAAATAATACCGGAGAATATCCTTGTAGTGGAGTCGCAGCTCAACATGGTTCGGTCTGGTTCAGTGTTGAAAATTTCACACCATCTAACCCGGGATACATCACATTGGGAGACAATAATGATTGTAATGACGATCAGGGCGTTTTTGAATTTGCTCAAGGGCTATCTTCAATTCATAGTGGAATCATCAAACCAGTTGAAGAGGACTGGGTAATCGGAATCTCGGGTGCAGAAATACCATGGTTAGGTACTGTGAAATTAATGGTTAGCGGAGGCGATTCTCCCGGTGTTAGCCAGGTGCCGGGCGCTTCATTCTTGTTCTTGATACTGTTTGTAGCTTCAGTTTTGGCAGTTCCAATGCTTGTTGAGCCTGTCCTAAATCGAATTCTACGTAATTCACCTGAGATGATTAAAGCGGAGCGAGAAGAAGCAGTTGCTCTAATTCATTCGAAGGAAGAGGAATAATCAAAATCGTTTGCCGGAAAGTCTGTCATCGGCACTTGTGAGTCTGTTTTCAATCGTTTTGATTTCATCTCTTATCGAAGATAGGTCGGCTTGATCTAATGTTTTTCGAAGAGTGTCTCTCTTTCTTTTCAAATCCGAGATCTGATGTTGCCTACCCTTTGGTAAAGCAGCTTCGCCTTTCATTGACATCAACCACTCTTCTAAAAGCGCAGCAGCCCATTCTGGTGCTCTAACCTTAGCAGCCAGCATTATCTCGTTTGAACGGTGTTTGAACCTAACTAAACCATCTGGCATTCTACGGGTTTGGATTGAGTTTGGTTTCCAATTTGAGAGCCTTATAACTAGTGAACCTTCTTCAATAATTTTACCTGCATGCCACGACAGATCCGAGACTACTACTTTATCGGAAAGTCGGATAAGAGCCTGAACAATATCATCTTCTTCTGCCCACATTGAGAGGTCTACCGCATCTTCTCCGAACTCATGTAATACCCATGCCCTAACCTCACGAGTGGTTTCGTCCATGACAGTGCCAAGCATAGGACCTTCAAGAACTAAACGACAGGGGATTGAAGTGTAATCAGTTGCTGGACGAGACATGGGAAGTGGATTTCTCTCGGTCGAGTTTGGTTGGACCGAGGTTTTGCTTTTCGTCGTTGCATGGTATTTGCTGCTAAGGTATTGGGAATCTACGGGCAAATTGGATGAATGGAATGCTTCAAGAGTCTTTTTCGGAATGATTTTGATGGTTAGGACCGATAAAGGTCAAAAATCTCTGGAGATTGTTTCCAAACCTCGCAAATTCTGGAGAGCCTATGGTGAAATCTCGCTATGGGTTTGTTGGGGCGCAATGCTAATTGTCACGATAATGATAATTTTAGCAGTCGTTGCTGCGATTTTAATGGGAAATCAAGCAGAGGCGAGACCTGTTTCTGAACTTGTAGCAATACCGGGACTAAGTCCTATTATTCCACTTGGTTATGGAATATTTGCGTTCGTAGTATGCCTTGTAATACATGAATTTGGACATGGAATACAGGCTAGAGCTCATGGTATGAGAGTGCGAAACTTTGGACTTTTGATGATGGGCCCAATACCATTAGGTGCTTTTGCAGAACCTGAATATTCAGAGATTAGTACCTCTCCAAGAAGGGAGAGGCAAAGGATGTTCGCTGCTGGGCCAGCCACTAATATTTTTGCAGCATTAATTTTGATGGTCATTTTAGGACAGGTCGGAGGACAATTTACCGCAGCAGACCCTGGAGTTCATTCGAGCCAAATCGTTTTGGATTCTGCTGCAGATGATGCCGGACTAGAGGCATGGGATGTCATAATTTCAATAAACGGAACTGAGATTGTAGATGGGAGCGACTTTGCTGATGTGATGGATGATTTGTCAGCAGGACAAATCGTTCCCATGGAAGTAATTCGTTATGGAAATGGAACCAATGAAGTGCTTATGGTCAATATGACCGATAAGTACGATTACATGACAGATTTGGGTTATGAGTCCGACACCTTGGAGTCTATGGGAATTGAAAAAGGAGATGCCTTCCTAGGTGTAAACAGTCCTTCGGGTGGAACTGCGGGCGTCGACCGCTTGGCTAGATGGAATGATCCTAATTTTGCAGGTAGTGCTTTTGGATATGCAATTAGCGTACCGGTAAGTGCAGGTACAATCCTCTTTACACCTTTTGAATATCAAGGAGTTGCAATTCATCCAGCCCAGGAAGATATGTTAGATTCCGGTGATGGCTGGTTGGCATCTATACTCGGATTGAGTGGGCTATTGATATTGATGAATCTACTATTTTGGCTGATATGGGTAAACATATTATTGGGATTCACAAATCTGTTCCCAATGATCCCATTCGATGGAGGGCACCTGTTCAAAGACATAGTTCATGGAACGATGTCCGGGTTACGTAATTTAGGTAAGAAAACAGGCCTGTACAACATCCACCCATTATGGGTTGAACACGTGACTAGAAAAGCCTCGGCCCTTTCTTCATTGCTCCTGTTGCTAGTTATGATTATCCTCATCGGGGGACCATATTTTGCACTTCTGTGATACGCATTTGCGATGTCTCAGTTTTGTCTTCTTTAGTCATGTCAATATTTTGGATCCTCTTGTCTAGTGATTCTAAAGTCGGACTCGCAGCCCTTCTGCAAACAAGGGATAAGAATTGGTGCAATGGCATACCCTGCTCCCAATCGAGGAACTCTTTACCATTACGCGTTAATGGCAGAGGAGGAATTCTTCTAGTCAATATGCCTAGCCTTCCACTCAATTTTCCAACTTCTACGCGAAAAATCCGCCAAGAATCCCCTCTTACTCCTTTCAATCTGTAAGCGTATAGAGGCATCAAATCACACCTCTTACCTTCATAGACCATAGATTGGTATTGATCCCATGTTCTACCCGAGAGATACAACTTTGATTTTTTTGATGTTTTGACTTCAATTGGAAAGCACATGTCTCCTCTTAGTGCTAGTAAATCACCACTGCCTTCCATTCCAGAGCCAGCGGCTCGTACTACCAAGAACGGCCTCTCAACAACCTGCATCGCTTTCGCTTTTGCGACAGGGTCACAAGATCTAGTCACCGCTTCGACACCTTTCGGAATTCCGGCTAAAACTGCTCTAAGTTCCCTTTCGTATTGGCTGCCCACAATAAAGAATCATTGTCAAATGCTTTTGATGATATCGTTGTTTACGCGTCATATTGAAGCGTGATTACGCCTACGGCCGTATGTGCGCCGTATAGCAGTTAGGACAGAGGATTTCCGACTCTCCTTTCATTTGATGCGCGAATTAAAAAGAAGAAATTGTAATTTTGTAATGTTATCTTCTGGTGATTCTTGGGGCGGAGTGTTACTAACCTCTCCAGAAGAAGCAATCGATGGCGAAATACCAGCCATGGAAGAAAACATCGAGATTGCAGTAGAGAGGGCCATACAAGCCTCAAGAGGGTTTGATACACCAGTACAATTGGTATTTGGAATAGATCCAGGTCCCCGGCCAGGACTTGCTTGGCTAGCTGACGGTATCGTAGTTGGAAGCGCCCAGTTAGAGAGCGTGGACATTGTTGCAGACCACGTTATTGCGCTATCCACAGCATTTGCTCATATTCGAATGAGCGTAAAGGTTGGAGACGGAGCACCTCTAATTCGAGATCGTATTATCAATCAGTTAATCCTTAGAGGAATAGAAACTCTAGAGGTTAGCGAACATCGCACTAGTTCAGGCTCTCGCTCTAAAGCCCACATAAATGCGGCAACCAGAATTGCATTAGTAAGTGGAAATAAAGTAAATCGGATTAGAACACTAAGGCCGACCGACGGCGATTTGAGAGAAGTTCAAAGACAATCCAGGATATTTAGTTCTGGAGAGATTACTATTCCTACCGATTTGGCGCGCCAGGTAGTATGCGGTGAGATTTCTATGGAAGAAGCGATTAAGAGAGCCTAACTCTGTACTTCTCTCTACCCTTGGAATACAATGTGATGACTCCACTTGAGGACACACATATAGCAATAGCATCAGCCAACTGACTGATTGATCTGGCCGCCAAATGGCGCCCACCTTCTCCTGGTTTAGGATTAATTCCGGATGGAACTTGTACATACCTTCCAGCATCACTTGCGATTCCTTTGGAATTGAACAATATCGCTCCATCCAGCCAAGCAAATTCTGCTAAGGTTTCATGATTATTAGTGTCCACGACACCTTTCTTAGCATCTGAGTGCCCCTTGAATGGGTTCAAGACGAGTGCTGTAGAGTATCTACGTAACTTTGGCACTGAACCGATTGCAAATAAGGCACCAACAGCGTGACCTTCCCTTCCTCTTCCACCGATATGTCTTGCCAGTTCCATTAGACGTGCCAGAATCTCTATGTCGATATCGTGCTCTTGAGCCATAATAGCTAGTCTGTTAGATGTGAGACTACTTGCTTCTATCACAATGACTCCATCCATTGGCTCTCCTAAGATTGCCAAAATCCGGTCGTTGGATTTGAATCTCCCTTCACCCAGTCCCTGAAGTATAATGTCATGTAAACTGCTGAGAACCGATAATCCCTGGGATGATAATGAATCTTCAAGCAATTCAACTTCGAAATTATCTTCCTTTAGGGATTCAGAAACCTTTGCAGAGGAGGTTAGCGTAACCATCCTGAGTTTAGAGGGTACAACTTCTCTAATCTTCCGAACGGTTCGTGAATTATTGGATAGAATAACTGCTGCTGAAAAACCAGAACGGTCACTCTCAATAGCCGAAGCCACCAAATTTGGCAGATCGACCACATTCTCACCTCATACCATTGTGGTGTCTGTACCGGGAAGTTGGTCTTCCGACTCCCTGTAGACAGTTCTCATATTTTTGATGAAATTCCTTTCTTTAACGACGATATTGTACTCTTTAATTCCAGGGTCATCCTTACCATTTAGAATCCCAAGTAAACATTCTAGAGTTAGGCGTGCGCCTTCTCTATGAGGATATGCGAAAACCCCCATGGATAGAGGAGGTGCTACGACTACGCTAACGTCTTTCATTTCTTTTAGAGTAGCGAATAGGTTCTGATAAGCAACAGGCAGTAGGTCTCTTCTTGCCTCGTCTTGGTTAGGTCTACGACAATCAGGGCTAACTACGTGAATGATGTGCTTGAATCTATTTTCTAGATTATATGGCTTTGAAACCACATTGCTAGTCACTGGGCACGGAGGTAGGTTGGATTTACGCTGTTCGACACTTACTTCCCTGCAGAACTCGCGCAACTCTTCTCCTGCTGCATTGTGTATTTGCGCATCGATCCCTTCCCTGCCCGATAGGCGGTTATTAGCGGGCGTAATTACAGCGTCAGCCTCTTGTAAATGGAGGTCGCCACCTATTACGCGAAGGACACCCCAGCGACAAGTACGAGCCATATACAATTCGACCATGTTAGGGCAGGGGGGGCCGACCTTCATATACACATTGTCGAAAACGTTTCAAAAACCTTTTTTTTGGTTGAATTATTCTATCGAAGTGACTTTGAACACCGAACCCTTCCTAGTGATATGTCCACTGCTCAAAAAGCGCTATTTTTAGTTGCGCTTTTTGTATTGGGAGGAATAAATATCCCCCCTGCTAATGAGGCTAGTACGGAACTCGAAAGTTCGGTTTTCGAGGGGTTTAGTGTGTCAGGAGACATCTGGAATGAATCGCCACTACGAACAGTTGCAGTAGAAGACGGTTTTAATCAGTCAACTGCCATTGATTATAGCGACGTTGTGGTACTAATCAATAATCAATCTGAGGCTAGTAGAACAATAGGATGGGCTTTCGTTACAGCTAGAAATATTAGTTCCGACCGAGTATTCATTTTCGATAATTCATCAACGCCTACAGGTGAAACAATCAACAGAAATCAATTTGAAACATATTTTCTTGAACCATTTAGATTGATGCTTTCAGAGTATAATGGAACTGAAATAAACTATCTAGTAACTACTAAGGGAATTCCATTGCGAATAAGTGGAGGAGATAGCAAAGCATCTTTCGATCAAGAAATAGCCCTTGTCGGAGGAAGTTATGATTCTGACATTGGGTCTGATTACTGGATTAACCATGGTTATGGTCCATTGGCAGGTAAGGAAATGAAAGTGTTCACAAGAGATGAATACGGATTTTTCCTAGTGACGAGATTGACAGGCTATACAGTTGATACTGCTCTTGAATTGATAGAGAAATCTAACAACTCTTACGGGTCTAGGGGAACTCATGTCCTTGATTTGGCAACGAATAGAAATGAATCAGGATATCAATTCTGGAATGACGATTTGTATGTGGCTAACAGTACACTAAATGGGACTATGAATTTGCCAGTATATTTCGATGAAGAAACCGAGTTCATCACCAATATCTCCAATGTAATTGGGTATGCTTCATGGGGCAGTAATGATGGTAATTGGAATAAAAATTATCTCGCAAATGGAGGTTTTGACACCACTGACTCTTCTTGGTCTAGTGGTTCAAGATATTGGAATGCAACATCTCCTTCAGTTTCGAGTGGAGACCAATTTGATTGGAGTTACCAAACCCAAACAAAGCAAGGCGGTAATGGTGCTCTAGAAGCTAAGATCTCATCTGAATGCAATCAGGTGTCAGGTAATATGGTACAGGGTATGTATGCTGAATATTTTGATAATGAAGGAATAAGTTTCAACGCTGCATCAATGCCCGATCTTATTGATAGAGAGCCTGATCACATTCGAATAGAAAGTAGCCTTGCATATTCATCCTCTGGAAGCCCATACCCCGGGCTTGATGACCGATTCAAGAATAACTGGGGGGCCAGGTTCAGTGGTCTAATCGATATCCCAGATTCGGGGAATTGGACATTCTATCTAAACTCCGACGACGGTAGTGAACTATGGATTGACGGAGAAAGCGCGATTCAAAACTATGGGATGCATGGAATGAGGGAGTATTCCGTAACCCTCAATTTAACATCTGGTCACCATGATTTCCGAATCGAGTTTTTCCAAGGAGGAGGGCCTCACGGTCTGCGTTTTTCTTGGGAAAGTGATAATGTAAGTAAAACAACAATCCCTTCTTCAGCATTCTATGTTGCCAGCGATTATATTCCTCAACAAGACAACCTTATCCATAACTGGGACTTTGAAGAAGGCACAGGAAACCAGTCTAATGACACGGTGATTAATGGTTCAAACTTCACCTTAAATGGAATGGACTCAACTAATTGGAGAAGTTGTGTTGATGGATATTGTTTGTGGTATGACGGGGTTGATGACTACATTGATGTTGATGTTGACGATTGGCTGGGCAACTTCACAGTCAGCCAATGGGTATGGGCTAACATCTCTAATCAGACAACTTATGCTTCAACATTCGCGATTGACAATAATGCGGGCTCAAACCAATCATTCCAACATATGGTTTCAGGTGGTAAATGGAAACTTCACAATAACCAAACATTGGAGTTTGGTGATGTTGTTTCACAAAAGTGGACCCATCTTGTCACAGTTTTTGAATCCGGAATTTCCAGACAATATATGGATGGAGTATTGGTTAATACCAATTCCTATCCAAATGGTTCAATCAATAATTTCGACATTTACAAACTAGGTGTTAACCGAGCAGGAAATTCATATTTCGAAGGCATGATTGATAACGTTATGATTTGGGATACAGCTTTGAGTAATGGTTCAGTAACAACTCTAAATCGAGATATCATAAACAACTGCTCAGCATACTCTGGAAATGGTCAGGGCGTTGCCTATCTTGAGACAACTCATCAGATTCCAGAAAATTTCACAGACCATGTATGGGTCTTGTATGCCCATGGCAAAAGATCGGGCGATGTATTTGGAGAATACAACCTTCAAGTTACATCTTATGACTCGAATGGCAATGAATTAACAAGTAATGATTCTTCAAATCAGGCGTTCAATCCCGATTGGAATTCACGCTCGTTACGATTCAGACCGGATTCCAATGCGACCTCGCTCAAAATCAGAGTTTCATTAGATATTGTACCAACTTCGACAGATGGCTCACTATACGTAGATTCAACCGTCCTCAGGGTGATTCGTCCTCACATGGAATGGGTGAATGGCTCAATCGTTGAAACAGCAGTAAGCACAGGCGCTCGTTCTTTCAATTGGGATACATCGTATGGGCAATCTTTAGTCGCAGATATTCTAGAAGACGGAGCAAGTGGAATCAAAGGATATGTGTATGAGCCTTACCTGACAGCAGTGTCATCTCCAAGCGTCTTGCTGTCTTCATATTCTAGCGGCTTCAATTTGGCGGAATCTTATGCGGCAGCTAATACTATGGCCGGTTGGATGGGTGTTGTAGTGGGTGATCCAAAGATGAGCCCATATGCTGATATCGTCAGTGATATTGAGATAATTGATGCTAGAATCGTTCAAAATGTTTCAATCAATCAGGAATTCGAAATCGAAATCGCTTTGCAAAACATTGGGCCAGGTGACGCTCTTGGAGAGATTGTTGTCATCGATAAATTGGGTAGCAACATCCTGGTCAATCAATCCATTTCGGTTCCAAACGGGGGATTGAATGGTAGTAGATTGATTTTGAAATTACAATTGAATACTTCACGAGACGGTTGGAACAATCTTGTAATTCGATGGCAGGGCTCATCTCCAATACATCCTGAGCGAAATATCGACAACAACGTTTTCGATCTATTGGTTTGGGCTAATTCTGCACCTGTCATCGAAGACATATATTGTGATTCTAGCCAATATAGTCGTGGTGATAGATTCGTCTGTAGTATTGAATCTACAGATGATAGTGGCGTATATTCGGTAGATCTGGCTTGGAGAGTAAGTTTTGGGAATAATAGTACAGAATGGGTTTGGGAAAATACTGGAAGTCAGGATGGTTTCAGATGGTGGACAACCATTAATTTGCCAGCAGATATCCAACTGGGTTTCCTTGATTTGGTTGTTATTGCTACCGATGAGTCAAATATCTCAACAAATTCATCTTCAATGGCAATAGCTGAGATTAGAGACGCACCTGCATTTTGGTTTGGCATCCACTTATCGGGAGTAGATGACGCAGATTGGGGCGGTGCATCTGTACTAACATCTAGTCCTATCATGGGTGTAAAAAGGGGTTACGTTTCTACATTGAAGGCATGTGTCCTTGATCCAGATCACGACCTTGAGTCAAACATACCAATGTTCCTTCCTAGTCGCGGTAATGTCGATGGAATGACGCATGTGGCAGGTAGTAGTGCCGAACATCACTGTTACATCTCTTCGTTTACTATTCCAACATTAACCAGCCTAGATTCATTCAGCCTTGAACTGCGAGACTCAAACGGTGATTTCCTTACCAGTAGAACCATACAGATAGCAGACCAAAAACCAACAATTCACATGTCTGTAATCGACGAACAGGCTAACTTAGTGACGAATGTCCAGGGTAGTGGTGAAGAGGTGCTTAGAGTGGAAGTTCAAGATTACGATGATTCCGTAGATACTGTAATTGGAGATATTTCTATCCAGTGGCCCGGCCAATCGCCTTACACCTTCCCAATAGATTTCGAAAATGGCATATCACTAGTTCCTCTATCTACAGCAGAAAGTATTGAGAGTGGAAATTTGATTGTCGATGTGTCAATTACTGGTGCTAATGGCGCTAAGAATTCCTCTTCATATTCTACTCCAATTGTATTAAGTCCGCCAGAGGTTCTAGCAATCGATATTTGCCAAGATGGAATCGAAATTGATGAATTGATGTTTGGCCAATCTGCAGATGCAGTGGTTAGAGTCCATTCTTCAAGGCCTGTAAGTATGGTTACTGCTAACTTAGAACAATTAGGTTGGATTGTATCAGCGCCCCCTCAGGGAGTTTCTGACTGTGGCAATGAATTAGCTGGACAAAATGCGGTATATCACTTTAGAATCCAACTCGACTCTTCATTTATTCCAGGAGAGGGAAGTCTCAGTGCTAGAGTTGTTGACATAGACGAGATATCCTCTGTCTCATATCAAAACTTTGAATTCATGCATTCACCACCTCAAATACAAGTAAACCATGATGAAAATATCTCCTACAGTTCCCTATTCGAGGTTCTGGTAGAGATGAGTGATGCGGATGGTATTGATGCAACATGTGGAATTAATTACTTACAGGATGGACTTGTAATTTACAATCGCACAAATAGCGAGGTGGCAGATTTAGATGGAACTGGCATTTGGTCGAGTTCGTGGCTATTACCTGCAGGGTTATCTGGCAATCTTACGATTGAGATCTCATGTGTAGACTGGAGTGGCAATTTCGCTAACTATTCCTCTCAGGTCATCGTTAGTAATTCATCAGAATGTACCAATGATTGCGTAGAGGTCAAACAAGATTCAGAAGAAGTTGCAGAATCCTATGCAATAGAAATCGTTGCCCTATTGGTTCTGTTAGTTCTCATTGTAGTAGCAACAATTCGCGTGCGCGCACGCGAGGGAGAGGCGAACACCGAGACTTGGCAAGTTGACGAAACTCCTCCTGAAAGCGACACACGTATACCGGAGGGGTGGACTTTAGAGGAATTCCTAGAATGGCTAGATGGCCCAATGCCTGATGAGTGGGAAGAAGAACAATGGAATCAATATCGGGAAAGTCTCGAAGATCTTCGCCTAACATAGGGTTCATCATGTTTGATGGGTTGGGGTGTTCATGGCAGTCGGATATGTTCTCGTTAATGTCTCACCGGGTAAAGAGTATGAAGCGTTCCAGGCGATCAAAGATGTCGAAAATGTTTCAGATGCAACACTTCTTTTCGGTGATTATGACATTATAGTGAAACTAGAGGCTGAGAGTTTAGGAATAATCGCCCAAACAGTGGTTGATATTATTCGGCAAGTTCCTGGCGTTATTAATTCAAAAACTCTTGCTGGAGCCGAATTTTGAATCACTTCCGAAAGGCAATACTGCTCCAATATTGGCTTCGGAAAGGGCTACTGCGGGCAATATGTAGCGCAGTATAGCGGTTTGGAGGGGGAAATATTATAACCTTCATGAGACCGTAGGCTTAGCGAGGTAAAACCTATGAGTGATGGAAAGAAGTACTTCGTCTTGATGAAAGGCGGAGAAGACACCAGCCAAGTATTTGCTAGCAAGCAACCAAGAGGAGCAGCCCTTAAAGCTGCAACACGCGGACACACAGACATACGCCTACGTGAGCGTGGAACAAAGAGAGTTCACGTTTTCACAGGCAGTATTTCAACTGTGGACAAGCCTGCAAATGGCCCAGCGTGGCTTCCTGATAAGATCAAGAAGGCTAACGTAAAGAAGCAAGGAATCGAACACCTTTGAACTAAGGATTAAGATTGACTGCTAACACCCTTTGGGACTTTGCCCTTCACAGAACTTCGGCTCTGTGAAGGGCTTTTTTTATTTTTTTTAATACCGATTTCCTTTCAAGGAAATTACATTCCTTTTTTTATCAAGTTGATTTCGACGACTTGTGAAAGCCAATCTTAAACTTCGAGATATTCTGGCTTTTGTCCTCGGTCTAGCCTTCATCCATGTTGGAGTGGATCATTTCATTCATCCAGAATGGTACGAGGCAATAGTCCCCAAAATATTGCCGTCAGCTACATTTTGGGTTCTTTTGAGTGGATTCTTTGAAGCAGCATTTGGATTGCTTCTGATTATACCTAGAACTCGCTCTTTAGCAGCGGTTGGTATTGCATGGATGCTAGTTGTCCTTTACTGGGCTAATTTCAATATGTGGTACAACGAAATACCACTTTCAGGAAAGACTTACGATGATATTTGGCACATTGTCAGGTTTGTTATCCAGATAGTTCTGATACTGGTTATTACTTGGATTGGGGAGATAACTCCATTCAAAGGTAAAGAAGATAAAATCGACATGATGGATGTTTTTAGCGGCAGAATTACATCTAGTGGTTTTGAAAGTGGAGACAGAATTGTCGTAGGAGCTTGGAAGGAATCGCCATTTGGAGAATTCACAGACATCATGTGGGCCAATAAAGAGGGAAAAAGAACACTGATCGCACCAACCAAAGACGTAGCAGACTATGTGGATGCAATGTATACATTTGATGAAATTATTATTCAAGACATTGATGTTAGTCTTCACGACCGTTCGATATCTGTAACTTGTAATTCTATGAAGTTAGAATTTGAGTGGAATAGAGGATGGCCAATTCCATTCAAGCGTTCATTATTCTTCATTGCAACAGTAGAATTTATTTTCGCCAAAATTTTCTTTGGCACACAGACCCATGGTGTTACCAAAAACCAACGTAAAGAATGGTATGCTATCGACCGCGTATCTAGACTAACTAGTGCAAGCGCTACTATCGGAGGAAAGAGTGCAGGAGAACTCAGGCCATTGAATGAGGCATGTAAATTTGGTTTCAGTGAAGCTCCAAAGAAACCATCTTCCTGTCAAGTTAGAACTCACATCCTTTGAAAATACCCGAAATCGATTATTTTCGTTTATTCTATTTCCTAAGAAGTGCCATTATACCTGCCGTAAATAAAACACCAATGCCAATACCAAAAATGACTACTGCAGCAAGGACCCCCCCTATGGAATCGAAAGTAAACCCAACTATTACTGCAACGAGTAGAATAAAGAATCCAACTATTGCCATGAGTGGATTAGTGAACCCTTTATGGCCGGAATTTGAAACGTCTTCATCGTAGCCATCATCCTCCCATGCGAAATCCTCATCACAATGGGGGCAAACAAATAATCCAAAAACATCATCTTCTAATTCAATACCTTCTTCACAATGAGGGCATTGAATGTCGACCATAACGCTACCACTAACTGCTATGAGATAAGGATTGAGACGGTTTCATTGTAATTAGATATCGCGTAAAAAGAACTGAATATATGAAATTAATAACAGTGTTATGTCCGAATTCGAGAAGATTGCTAATGATTTGTTTGAGGAAGATGAAGAGAAGTGGTTAACAGCGATTGGAGATCTTGCTAAGTTAAGTCCAAGTGATTTCATATCAGTAATGCAGGTTGAGTATAATTATCCAAAATCTCGCAGATATATTGCTGTCAGTTCTGCGCTAGAATTTGCCTGTCACAATCTGAAGTCTGAAGGTGAAAATGCGGTTCTGCCACTAATCGAATTAATTGAAAAACATTCTAAAACTTATCGTACAAAATGGGCCTGGCAGGCCATTGGGGCCTTAGTAAAAATAGGAGATGGGAGAGCAGTTGCGCCCCTAATTAGGATACTAAAGGATTCAGAACAAAAACACGTTATTAGAGAAAAGTCTGCAAGAAGTCTTGGAGAGATTAGGACTGAGGAATCAATTGATGCTTTGTTGGATTTTCTTCAAAGCAAAGACGAAGACGAGAGGAAACTTGCATCTTCAGGACTATTTCACAAAATTAGTCATGGCGGCATATATTATCAAAAGATAGCAGCAATAAATAATGATGATGAGAGATGTAGCAAACAATCAGATGATTTGCTGAGACATATTGACCGAAGGGCTGGCATTCACCCCGACGGTTCAGTTCCCTTTTCAGAAAATCCCCCTAAAGTGCTCGAACCCGAAAAAGAGGTTTTTTTTGACCCTAAATTAGGTGAATGGTACTACATTGACGATGATGGTGAAGAAATTGAGTGTGATAACTTAGGTAGAGATCTTGTGAATGTAGTTTTGCCTTCTCATTTCAAAGGCTGGAACCCAGTAACTAACAATTATTTTGACAAATTAAACAAAGA
>Ga0208277_1000529_pt1 | contig 22382 bp, 24 predicted proteins | sample ETNtaG_5_FD_185782 | JGI IMG/M metagenome (GOLD analysis project Ga0208277, IMG submission 185782) | Marine microbial and viral communities from oxygen minimum zone, Eastern Pacific Ocean - ETNP201406SV205 (SPAdes) (version 2) | ecosystem: Environmental > Aquatic > Marine > Oceanic ...
TAACTTTTCCTTGAATATTTGGTGTATTGAACCTAACTGTCTCATTATTAGACTCTTCAATGTATTTGTTGTAAATAGAAATTATCTTTTCATCTCTACTTTCAGATATAGTAACGACTTTATCATATTTTAAAACAAAAATATCATCATCAGCTAATTCCAACCATGCTTTAACTTTAACATAGGATGCTCCACCAGGATGATTAATCATATTCATAACTACAGGATTATGAAGAATAAGACTGGGATTTACATCACCACTTTCTTCATCAACACAAGTTAATGCTAGGATTTCTTCCCCTGATATTAATTTAATTATAGCGTAGAACTCTTCTCCCATTAGTTTTTCAGTGGTATGTTAACTATATCATAATTGAATTTTTCTTCGTTATAGACTTTAATCCTCTCTATTAAATGATTAAGTGTGTAATTTTTTCTAGATTTATAACGAATATCATCAGCAATGTCATATAGAGTTGCTTTGGATTTATTATCTCCTTTTCTTAAGACTCTTCCAATTGACTGGAGATTCCTAATTCTAGACTTAGACGGAGAAGCAAAAATGACGTTGTGAAGGTTTTTAATATTAATACCTGTGGAGAATGTTCCATAAGACGCTACAATGATTGCATTATCTTCTCTTTCAGTGATATCACGAACCTTTTCTCTATCTTGGGTATCTACACCACCATGTACAAAGAATACATGACGACTATCACTTGTATTATTATTTATCATTTCATATAATGGTTGTCCATGCCCTTCTACTCTTGCATAAAGAATCAATGTGTTTCCTTTAAGATCAAGTGCTAAATTTTTAATAAAGTTGTTTCTACGTGTGTGTCCGATAATATACTTAACTTCTTCTTCAAATGTTTCAAATTTATTAGGTGGGTGTTTCAATAGAAGTACATTGATATCCAGTTTCGCCAAATGCCCCTTCTTCATTAGCTCGTCAGTTTTTATGATCTTATAGGAAGGACCAAACAATCCCTCAAGAACCCATTTATGTGTTTGTGATCCATCAAGAGTTCCTGTAAATCCGTAACGATATTTTGCATCCGAAAGTTTTGTCATTATAGATATAAGTGATTTACTTTTGAACTGGTGAGCTTCATCCCCAATAACAACAGAGAATCTCTCAAAATACTTTCTGGGGAGTTTGTAGATTGATTGCCACGTAGTGATAATGACTTGAGAGTTTGTCTCTCTTTCTTTACCAGCGTATATCTTGTGACAAAATGAGCCTACATTCCAGCCATAGTCTTCAAAGTCTTTATACATCTGCTCTACTAGCGAAGTCGTCGGAACAACTATCAGAATATTTTCTCCTTTCTCTACAAAATAGCGAGAAATCCCATATATCATTAGGGATTTTCCAGAGGCAGTTGGGGATATTAACAACTTTCTATTATACCTTAGAGCGTCGTATATTGCTTCAATCTGATAATCTCTAGGTTTGTGTCTAGATATTCCTTTAACGTAATCCTTTACACCTTGCTTTGAAATCATTTCATTGACTTCAAATGGAGGACCATAATGTTTATTATCTAAAAATTCGTAAGTATATCCATGATCTTTACAGAATTGAACTATCCTATCTAACAACCCAACATATATTTCTCCTTTCTGAGTATTAAATAATCTTATCTTACCGTCCCAAAATTTCTTCTTATAAGCAGGTGAGAACTTTGCTCCAGGTACTTCAAAAGTAAACTGATCTGCTAATTCATAATATACATGAGGTTCTGCTTTCACACACAGAAACACCTCATTTTTCTTTATAATAACCAAGTGTGACATGAATCTGTCTCATATGGTTTTATTTATCATCCAAATCCTGACTGGAATTTATGCCATTCTATAGCATTTTTTATCTGATATGTTCTATTACCAAGTGCTCTAATTATTTCTTCTAAGAATTTTAAAGTAGCATCATAATATCTTATCTTCATATCTATCTTAGTAAGCTTCTCATCTGCTTCTAAATGCCTCTGTATTGCGTCTTTTTCCCTAACCTTATACGGAAATGGTTCTTCGGCATATACCTCTGCTGGTGCTTTACCAGTATAGAAATTATATCTTTCTAATCTTATTTTACTATGTTGCTCTCTTGCACGTTCACGCAATAGAGTAACAGTATTATAAACGGTATAATACTTTGCGTGTAATTGAGGAGTTTTTAACGATTCATTATGTAGATTATCAGGGTCAATGACAGCATCTCGCTCCCACATCTCCTGAATTTTATCAAGGTTCATAAGGGTGTTCTATGATCTGGTTTTACTATATTATACACAGTATACTTGAAAGATGCCTCTGCTGTAAAGAAGTTAATATCTGTTTCCGTTGAATCAAATTCTAAAGATGTTATTGATGTTGGAAATAAATCATTAAATTTTACAATAGCCATTGTTTGAAAATTAGAATTTAAAATTCTAAGAGATCCATCACTAAACTGTTCATTCATATCTCTCTGACTTTCTTCATCAGTAGTTTTATCAATAAACTGTTGAGGATTTTCTGGAAAACCAAGACCAGTTAACCAATTATGAATTGACATATAATTCTCAAGATTTTCATCAACTAAAAATCTTAAGGAGAAATCACCATATTGTAATTTCTCACCAGGAACATCAATGTCTTTTAGATATCCTGGTTGTATTACTGTTCCAAGTACTATCTCTGGTATTCTAGCAGAGTTTGAGAAAAATGACGCTTTTGGAAATTTAGCTAGGTCAAATTTAAATCCTACTGGTGCAAGAAAATTCCTATTCTGTATTTGATTTGCAAAAGCCGACATTTATTAATTCCAAAGTTTGTTTATTTTTGCTTCAAGATCAAGAATCTTATCATGGTCAGAACCACCAGAACCTCCAGATGATTGAAGTGCTTTAACTGCCTTTTCAAGAGCATCAAGTCTATCATCAACTTTTTTCTGTGTTTTACCAGTAGGAGTTGGATGTGCTTGTGCTTCTAATGCTTTAAGTCTTGCTTCCACTTCTACATCATACTTAGACATAGCTGCTCCAGATGCAGATTTCCCTGCTGTTCCTTTAGACATTTTACTGACCTCAAAATATTCTATATGTTTTATTTAGACAAGAAAAAAGACCCTCCGAAGAGAGTCTTTTTAAGAAGTATGTAATATGAATTACATTAGGTTGTTAACACGTACTCTTCTGTAGTATGCGTTAGCGTTGGCGTTAAGAGCACCTGAACCTTGAGTAGTTCCTTGTGCGAATGGGTTTGCTACGATTCCGTAACGAGTCTTAAAGCCAATTTTTGGCTGGAAGGTGTTCTCACCAACTGCACGAACCATCTGTAGAGGAACGTAAGGGCAATAGAACAGACCAGCATCGTAAGGTGAAGAACCTTTGTATCCAGCAACGTAGTACTGAGCAGCAGCAACGTTAGCAGCATAAGGGTCGATGTATACCTTGAACTTACCGCCAAGAACACCAGCAAATGTATTGCCTGTGTCATCAACGTTAAGGTTAGCGTTAAGAGCAGGAGTATAATCCAATACACCAGCCATAGTTAGAGCACTTGCAACGTCTGCAGAGCAGAGGATTACATTACCCTTCCCACGACGAGTCTCTTGGGCGATTGCGTTAGCATCACGCTCAATTTGGAAGATTAGACCCTTGAATTTCTCAACTGACCACCTACCATTACTATCAACGTCTAGGTCGAAAGTACCAGCAGATGCTGTGTTTGCTTGAGCACCAGACTTAGCAGTTCTGTAGATAGTTCTGATAACTTCACGGTTAATTTCAGCAAGAATCTCTGTAGAGAGAATGTTTGCTAATTCCGCTTCAGCATTCAGACCATGAATTGCTTTCAAGTCCTGAGCGAGCTCTAGTGAGTACTCAGCTTTTAACGCACGAGACTTAGCGGTAACTGTGACCTTCTCGATTGAGAATGCCATCTGGTTGAAGTTATCACCAGAAGTACCTAAATCTTCAGCGTCGTCGGTACGCATACCTTGACCGACTGTGTACTGAGTTGCGGTCTGTGAACCCTCTGGGTTAAGAAGACCTGGGTTTGTTCCCTGTTGTAGGGTAGAACCGATACCAACTGAAGCACCAGTCATGCCGTTGGTAACGTCGAAGCCTTCATTCTGGCCAGAGAAGGCTGAATCTGCTTCATCGAAGAATGCTTCAGTTCCACTATTAGAAGTGTAACGTGAACGCATTGCGAAAATAAGTCCTGTTGGTCCGTTCATTGGTTGAACACCAGCAAGGTCATAAGCGACCAAGTTAGGCATTGAACGACGGATTAAGCTAATCAGAACGGGGTCGAAACCTGCGGTTGGACCTGTTGCTGTAGCACTTGCACTGAAACCAGCATTAGAGCCAGATGCAGTACTGTTTGTTGGTGTCTCAGAAAGGAATTCTCTTTCTTCCTTAATAGACTGTTCTTGGTTCTCTAGAAGAACTGCGGTGACCATTCTACGATGACTGTCCTTAATAGGATCAAGACCTTCGTAGTCTAGTAATGGTGCCCACTTTTCCTGCAGAGACTCCTGATTAATAGGGGCTTGCATTTTACCTTTTTTAAAAGATTTGGGTTTGAAATTTATGATTTAAAAATCATTTCTTGGAAACTTTACTCAAAGTCTGAAGATATCTGTCCATAGAAGCACTAGGTGCGTTCTGATAGGAAGTAGATTCTTTTTCTTCAGATAGGTTCTCTGAGTCGTCTCTCTGGATGCCAGCGTTCTCAGGGAAATATGACTTCCGAAGAGTTACTAGTTTCTCACGATAGGATTCTTCACTTTCAAACTCAACGTTTTCTGCAAGAGATGCGAACTTGTCCTTTTGACTAAGGGCAAGACCTTCAGCTACATCAGCAAATATTACATCTGCAGATGATTCAGCTAGTCTCTTATTGAGCGAAACATTTTTCTCTATTTGCTCATTGAGTTTTGCTTCCATTTCATCAAGTTTATCTACCATGCTCTCGATAACATTGTATTTTTCTTCAGGGATAGTTACATAATGTTCTTCAAAAAGACTCTTCATTCCTTCTAGGAATGATTCTGTCATTTCGGTCTTAAGACCATGCTCAACTGCGAGTTGATTTTCAGCAACCCACTCGTCGGCAACATATTCTAAGTAAGAATCAACACGATCTGTTAATTCTTCTTTGATTGAAGCAACTTGCTCAATCAAATTCTCTTCGTGCTCAGCCTTAACTTGCTCTTTCATTTCAGCAACTTTAGACTTGATAGCAGCTTCAAAAATAGTACGTGCTTTATCTTGATTTTCTTCAGATAATTCAAGACCAGCAACAAGAGCACTGAGGTCTTCTTCGACATCAATCTTCTCTTCTACTACTTCTGCTTCAGTAGTTTCTTCTTCAGCAACTACTTCATCCGTTGATGTTTCTTCTTCTGAAACAACTGTTCCTTCTTCATTAGCAGGATCTTCAGAAACAACCTCTTGGTCTGCTTCCAATTCTACTTGATCTCCAGCGTTTTGAAGTTTTGCACCTGGCTTAACATCTCCAGACTTCTCAGCAGACTTAGCACCTTTGTTTACAACATCTGAAACTGTTTTCAGAGTTGCTCCAGGTGTTTTTAGTTTTGCTGAATCGTCATCAGGCTTATAGTTCTCAGGAGTAGGACCGCCAAGGTCTTCTACTGAGCCACCATTACCAGGGGTAATACCAGCTACCTTTTCTTGAGGCATTGCTGGTTTAGCACCCTTGGTTACTACGTTTTCTTCGATGTTTTCCATGTCTTGTAAATCTGTACCAACGGACATTTTTGTTATGATTAGTTAATTAATCTGTATTTATTTATAGATCTTAAAGATTTGATAGAAAATCGTTGAACAGTTCCAACTTCCTTTCATCTAGCCTTTTTTGATCGACAAGAGTATTAATTCTCTTTTGTGTTCTTTCTGCGAGTTGTTCACGAAGATTTCCACCTTCCCAAATCCACTCTTTTCCTTCCATGATTCCAGATACAAAAGCATCAGGAGCAGAAGGATCGGCAACGATATCAGCAGCAGTTGCTAACATGAAATCTTCACCTACAACTTTATAACCTTCATTACTAGTTTGAAGTGATCCAACACCACGAGATGAAACTCCAAGTGTTACACCTTCACCAATAAGAGATTTTGCAATCTTACCCATAGGTGTATCAAGTAATTGTGCCTTACCCACATAATTATTTCCTTCTCTACGAAGTTGTGTAATTTTATGAGAAACACGATCTAAGTTTACAGTAGGACCATCTGGATGTCCAAGTTCTCCTAAAGCACGACCCTTATTAATAAAAGATTCGCTATAGCGACCAACTTCACGATTAAGAGTTTCTATAGGATACATACGACCATTACGGTTCTTTATATTTCCTTGTAAGAAAACACCCTCAATATACATTTTTTTGTTAGCACCTTTTCCTTCAGTGATAAACTTAACGTTAGATACTTCTTCTGTAATTAGTTTCATTTTTCTTAGTTACTATATCCTATTGCAGAAGCCTTAACTCCAGCATTTGCAGCGAACACACCCTGAAGTGGTTCTTTTTCTAATTCAACTGAGTCACCACCTGCTAAAGTAAATGAACCAACGACTGATCCACCAACTGATGCTACTAGTGTGACTAGATGTGCATTACCAGTTGTATTCACAACACGAACTAATCGTGCATTACTAAAAATATTAGCACCACCAGTATTAGTGCCTAATGCAGCCTCTGCACCTTTTATTAAAAGTCTAGCCATCTTCTTGTGATTCCTCTTCTGGTTCTACTTCACCATCAAACATAGAGTTTGCGACTGAAGAACGAATTTTTTCGATCTTGTCAGATGCTTTAGTGTACAACATATCTTTGATTTTTTCTGTTGTATCTGCAGCAGAACTATCAGTTGCAATCAAATCGACAACATTATCCATGAAATTTAAGTATAGTTATATATTTTATTTATATCTCGGCCAATTTGGTATCTTTCTTTAATTGGTCGTAAGTCGTACCACCATCTAAAGGTTGATCCATAGGAGCACCCATCGCCATTACATCCTCTTCAGTTCCAGGTGGTAATGGTTCTCCAGTTATTGGATCGATAGCATCTGGATCTGGTATAGTTCCATCTTTAATCTCTTTCTCAATTTGCTTATCAAGTTCTTCCATTTCTTGACTACTTTGTCTAAGAACTTTTGTTCTTACCCATTCTTGAGAATAATATCTACCAATGTATGGTTCTATTGTTGCAAGAGTTCCAAGTCTTTCATTTAATAATTCAGACTCTTTAAGTTCAGCAAACTGATTGTCATATAGGAAGTCATATTGAATATGATCACTTAATTGTTCCCAGTCTTCTGGGGCAATAATATTTTTAAGGATTAATTGAGTTCTTAAAAGATTACTAAACAAATTAGCAAATCTCTTTCTTAAACGTCCTACAAACTTAGCAAACTTAAGTTCATCTCTTAGAATTTCTGATGAACGTCCTAAATTGAATCCACCATCAGATGCAATTCTAGATTCAGGAACACCTAATGAACGATAGAGTTTCTTCTGGAAATATTCAATATCAGAAAGTTCTCCAAGGTTTTGTCCGCCAGGAAGTGTTGTGATTTCAGTTCCTCTACCACCTTCTCTTCTAGGCAACCAGAAATCTTCCATCATAGACATGAACTTACGATCATCCCTGATCTCACCAGTTCCTGCATCATAAACTAACTTATTTCTATAACGAGACATTACCTCTTTTAGGTACTGTTCTGCTTTAACCTTTGGTAGATTACCTACATCAATATAGAATATTCTTCTTTCTGGTGCTCTTGATAATCTATAGATAACAAGACTATCCTCAACCATTCTAAGTTGATTAAGAGATTTAATTGCTTTGTGAAGATATGAAAGACAAGTTCCTTTGTTTCTATCAAACAAACCTGAAGTTACATAACAAATAGAATCCTTTGCAATTTTTATAGATCCTTTACCACCAGCAGCACTTCCTGCAGAGAACATCTGTGTTGGGAAGTTTGGTTTTGGTGTATAAAGATAATATTCATCTATCTCAGGATAGACTGCTTTCTTCATATCATGACCACTATTGGCCATGTTATAATCATTACCCTTGATTTTCTTTTCTTGCCTGATGAATTTCATTTTCATCGGGTCGATATATCTTACTTCTTGAATACCGTCTTGTGGTCTTTTGGTATCAATTACTTTCATGTAATATAATCTACCATCTACATACCAGTTTCTAAAAATTTCATGGGCTTTCTTATCAAAGTCCATCATTTCTTTGATAGCTTTAAACTCTGCTCTTATAGCATCTTTTAAACCATCACTAGCATTAACATTAGATAATTCTATTTCAATAGGAGAATCATATAAATCACTAACTAAAGCTTCATTAACAACATCCTCTACAGCAGAATCTGCTTCTGGATGAAGTACCATTTCACGATATCTTTTAATGAGATCGTATTCTGTTCTATAAACGCCCTCTATATCAACATACTGACCATAAAAACCACTCGCAATATAGTTGTCAACCCCGTCCTCATTGGTTTTTGGGACAGGGGCAACTATAGAGGGTGGTTTCTTCTGGCTATCGTCAATTGAGAATCCAAAAAGTTTTGGCATAGTATAAACCGTTTCCTATTATTATAGCACTATTTATTAATTTATGCTCTCGCCTCCAGCGTTAGCACCGACACCTTTAAGTGATTCGTAGTAAAGAACTTGTAGTTCTACTGTAAATTCTTCGATGGTATCTGTAGTTTCGTAAGAAAGATCCATCTGACTTAAGTTGGTTGGGAACACATCAAAGAACTTATATGTTCTAAGAGTTGAACCATCACGGTCTAGCTGGTGAATAAATGCATCCTGTTGATAATCTGCAGGATTATTAAATCCAGTAGCATCAGAAAGTCTGTTGATAACGTTCATCCACTTTTCAAAAGCAGAACGAATGGAGAAATCAGTATCGTTAATAACGGTAACTGTCCATGTATCAAAGGTTCTATCTCCAGCAATCTTCAGGATTCTTCCCCTGAAGTTTACATCGATTGGAGTGATATTGGAAGCAGGAAGTGCTGCTGCCTTTACCAAGAACCTAGATTTTTCTTTTACATCATTGTCGATTGCTATCGAATCTGGAAAAGCAAGTTCTACCTCAAATAGATTGGGTCTTGCACCACCACCGATTAACTTACTTTTAAAGTCTGTAATCTTTCTTAGTGGCGGTCTGTTAAGTTGGGTTGCCATTTGTTTTTTATACCTCTAAGTTAGTTAAACAGAACCGATTACTTCATCGAATGAAATCCCAGTTCTTGTAGCAACAAAGGTTAGACCGATGAAGTTGATAGAACGTGCAGGTTTCACAAAGATGTCTGCTACAAATTCATTGTTATCTATAACAGCAGCAGTGTTATTTGTTTCGTCACAAATAACTCTGAAGTCGTAAATACCTCTCTTTGATTGAACATCACGCATGAAAGGTTCAACGATGTTTACAAAATTAGTTCTTGTAATTTCGTCGTTGAATTCAAAGAGTTGGTCTTTTGCAGCACCCTTAATTGCTTGCTCAAGATAGATAAACAATCTACGAACATTAATGCGATCAAAAGCAGATGCCTTACCAAATCCAGTCTTATCTCCAAAGAGAACAATACCAGCACCAGGTGAGAAGATAATTGGGTTTATTCTATTTGAATAAAGTGTATCTCTCTGTGCCTGATTTGGATTATAGGCAAGTTTTACTGCATTGAGAATTGCTCCTCTTGCAGTACCAGCAGGTGAGAACCAAGGCCAGTTGTTAATATCGTTTCTAGCACATAGACCAGCAATGTCTCCATTCATTGGTACATAGCGGAATGTATCGTTGAAACGATCATACATGTACTTGTAACCACTATCAAATACACCGTATGTGGTAGAAGTGATAGGAGCGTAGTAACTAACTAGATTATCTGTAATCTGTGAGTTTGAATATACTGTAACTGATCCAGCAGCAGTATCATTCAAGAACTGATTTCTAGCAGGAGAAACAAATGCAACTGCATCCTTTCTTTGCTCTGCAACAGAAATCACTTTATTAGCAAGTGCTTGAGAATCTTCCTTAGAATAATTTGAAGCACCCATTAAGACGAAGTTAACTTCATACTCATCTGGATTTTCAAATAATTCATATCCAGTAGAAAGATCACCGATAGTAACAGTAAATGAACCAGATGCTGTTACATCAGTAGTACCACCGTAGTTCTTACCACCACCAAGTGTTAATGTAGTAGCACCTATACCAGCAAAACTAATACCTTGTGCATCCTGATCCCATCCGTTATCAGAAGCATATGTCCAAGTTCCAGCAGCATAGTTAGTAGTTGTTATACCAGCAGGAGAAGAACCAGCAAAGATTTGTGATGAATTATTTGCAATATACTTTCTCCAGTTAGAAGGAGTACCAGCAGAGAACTCAGCATCTTTTGCTTTAGAAACATTTAAGTGCTTCTCTAGAATAGATCCTGCATTACCAGTAATGGTTCCAAGATCATCAAAAAGAACAACATGAACTTCGTCAAATCTTGAACTTCTTGCTTCAGCAAATCCTGAAGTTCCTGGACGTTCAGCAACGCTACTCCACTTAAGAGTTGAATTGCTTAAGTCAATTGTTTGTGCATCAAACCAGTCTGCTTGTGAAGCAACTGTAGTTGTGGATCCACCACCTGTATTAGATGCAACTTCATAACTAAGTATTTGACCAGCGTTAAACTTATAAACACCACCTGGTTGATAGTCCTTATATGTTTCTATTCCTGCTGCAGATACATGAGCAGTGAATTTAACATCAACATTAGCACCAGATACTTTAGTAACAATTCCTTTAAAGTATCCATCAAGTACTGATGTTGAACCAGCACCAGCAACAACTGTATTTGGTGGAACCGCTTGGGTAACACCAACTCCAACAGTTAAAGTACTAACACCAACTGTTAATGTTTGGTCTGATTGACTATCAATGATAGCAACCTTAACTCCATTTGACCAAGAACCAGGGTTCCTAGAAGCAGCAACTACATCAGTAATTGTATTGGAATCATATCCTTTATTATTATAGTCGTCTAAACTATCAATTCTGACGCTACTTGCTGTTCCAACAAATCCATTTGTCAGATCAACGTCTGCAGCTCTTACGACTCTTAGCAAACCACCGTATGCGAGATAAGAAGATGCAACTAGGAAATGCTCGTAGTGCTTATCTGTCTCTGCTGGTTCACCAAAATTATCTAGCAGATCTTGCTCGTTTTCTACAAGAATTGGTGTGTTAACAGGCCCTTTTGCAAAGGGAGCGACTAAAGCACCAACATTAGCAGATGCAGTATCAACTCTACCTATGGTAAGGTCAACCTCTTTTACGACAATCCCAGGAGATGCTAAATTTATAGGCATCTTTTACTCTCCGAATCTCAGATTATTTCTGAAATTATTTATTGAAAAGCATATTTTCATTGGGGAAACAGTACATGAACATTACCAATCTGGGTATCCCCAATCTGTAAATGGTTTCCTTTTTCGGTTTTTAACTACTCTTCTTATTGTACATACCTTACATTCATATGCATAAGCAGATGGTAAAGAATTTCTATTTTTACGTGTTAAATAAAAATCTTCTATTAAATTTTTTACTTCTCCACATTCTCTACACTTTCTCTCAGTAAATAATAAATGTTCTAAGTCAACCTGATCATCTAAGTCCATTTACAATACTTGAATAACTCCATAGCAATCAGGAATCTCATGACATAATTTAGATTCTATACCCTGCTTTAAAGTCATAGCACTCATAGCACATGTAGAACATGCACCACCTAATCTCACTTTAACAATGTTTGTTTCTTCTTCGATTTCAACAAACTCTAACCACCCACCATCTGCCTCGATGTAAGGTATAAGGTCTTCAAGAACCTTCATCACATTTTCTTCAGTTAATTCCATTACAAATAATCCCACATATAACTCATACCACCACCTTTATCACCATATTCATCTACATGCCATCTATCACCATCATTATCAACAAAAGTTTCCTCATCATTAATACCATCTGAAATAAATCCAAATGGAGCCATATCTTGTTCTATCTGATTCTTTTGTTCCTCATATATTCTTTTACGAACATCATTATCAGTCATTTCCTTGAAATAGTCCTGTGCAACTAACCACGAAAATATAACAAGACACATTGCTAAGTCATCATTACATCCTTCTTCTGCTTCAAATGATTGATGCTTCTGTGCAAATGTGGTTAATTCTGAAATAATATCATAATCACAAGTAATTATTTTATCATCCTCTAATAAAGTTTTTAGATTAGAACATCCTAATTTTTTAACAGCTGAAGTTGTTCTTACACCAAGTTGAGTCTTCTTTCCAGAGAATCCCTGACCAACAACTTGACCATTTCTTCCTCTCATAGAAGCCATTAATATATTTTCATATTCAAGATCGTAAAATAATATTGATGCAACCTGATCTCCAATATCATTTACTTCTACTAAAACGTAAGCATTATTATACGCTTTAGCAATATCTCGTATAATATTAGGAAATAACATCGGTTTAATTTCATTATTCCGATATTTTGCTATAACTTTATATGGAAACTCAGTAACATCAGCAACAATAAATGCAGAGTAATCATTACCCAAACCCCTTGCTACATCTACAGTAATTATATAATTATGATCTTCTTTAACTCTTTCGTATATGTCTAAACCTGCACTTCTTTGAATTGGTTCCTCATATACCAAATTTCTAAGTTTTGCTGGATTAATAAGAGTATTAACAGAACCTAAGAACTCACATTCAAACTCAACCTTAAACTGTTGCTCTGAAGTGTTTGCAATAGTTTGTGCTTTCCATTCAGCATCTCTACCTGGAACTTCGCTCCAATGAACATCAGTAGGAATATATTCATTCTTCTGTCTTTCTGCATCATGCCAATACCTATAAAAGTGGTTCATCCCATGAGGGGTAGATACCATTATTACTTTCGTTGATTTACCAGAAGTAATAGTAGGATAAACAGAGGCAAAGAACGACTCAGCAATGTGATTCGGGACGAAAGCGAACTCGTCAAGAAAGAGGATATTAAAGGACATACCTCGGACAGCACTTGCAGACGTAGAAGCAGCCAGTATCTTTGATCCGTTTTCAAGTTCTAGACTCCCTTTGTTCCATGAGATTATACCCTGTTGCATCCATTTAGGCAAATTCTCATATGCAGTCTGCAATCTACTTAATAAGTCTCTAGCAGTTGCTGCCTTGTTAGCAAGAATACCAATGTTAGTGCTATCATTAAAAACAGCATAATGTAAGAGATAAGATACAGAAGTGGTAGACTTACCAGTCTGTCTAGGCATCTTACATATATTGAATCTATTCTCATGAAAGTTTTTAATTAACTTCTCCTGAAAATCATATGGATGGAATTGAGTTAATCCTTCATCCAAAGAAACAATCTTAATATAGTTCTTGGCAAAATATACTGGATCCTTCTTACATTTAATAAATTCAACAATCTGCTCTTGGGTAAACTCATGAGCAGTATTAGCCTTTTTTAAATTGGGATTACCAAGATAGACTTCTTCCTGAGACATAACAAAATTTACTTATTAGGTTTTTCGTTATCTAATAATCCTTGTTTAAGCATTTTGGATAACTCGGATGTAGATCCTACAAATAGTGCATTATTTGTAACATTACTTGGACCTTTATCTTTATCCTCATCAATATCTTTAACTTTCTTTTGAAGTTCCATTAACTTATCAGTAGTATCAGCAACTGACTTAATGATCTGTCCTGCAACTTCATATGCTCTTGGACTTGCACTTTCACCAGCAAGTTCTAGTATACCATTAAGAGATTCTTGTCCTTTCTCTATAAGTGAATATAAATTAGCACGAGTATAATCATAGTCTTTATCAATATCATCACTTACATTTCTAAGCTGATCTTTTCTCTTAGCACAACCCCCTTCTGGAGTTGTACTTACATCAATAGCATTAGTTGTATTTAATGCATCGTCAATAGAATCATAATTACCCATAACTTTAATTATACGTCAGCTTGTTGAGTTGGACTATAAGTTCTACCATCAGTATAGAACGTAGTAGTTTCATTGAATCCGAAGTTATCATCCATATCAACTAATAAGTCATCTGCTGCGGTTAATACGTCAATTGATGTATTTTCCAAATGTGTTGTCTTAGTAGTACCATCATAACCTCTGGAAACAATAAGTGTCAAGTTATCAGGTTTTTCTTTAATCAACATAATCTCATTATCAATAATAATTCTATTATTAACTGCAAAGTTAGTAGAATCATTTACAGCAAATCTAGTCTTAGTCTTAGTTAATGCTTCACGTAAGGTAGCAGTATTATCATCATTATAATCTTCTCTTGCTTCAGGTGTAGCAGTATATCTGACTTCTCTTTTTGCTGTAAGTGATGTATCTGCAGCATAATCGACCTGAACCTTCTTAATAAGACCTTCAGGTGTATCAGCAACTGGACCGAATAGATAAGTCTTAGCACTAAAATTTAGTGTGTATATTAATGCTCTTCTAGTTGAAAAATCTCCTTCATAATCATCTTGGAATGAAATATTATCCAAAACAATTGGTACATCTCTCTTTTCATTAATTGTATCAACTAAATCAATACTTATATTAAAAGATGGTTGGAAATATGGAAGTATCTGTTCTACTATCTGTAATGCGTCATCGTTTAATTTAGTTAAAATATTTAATTCAAATCCTACATTATAAGGAACAGGCATATAAACCCTTCTCATTTTATTATTATCATCAAGTGCTTTGAATACTTGAGTTATACCAGACTTTCTTGTTGCATCATATGTAATATTAGTCATCTCAAACGACATTCTTGGTAATGTAATTTGAACTGCTCTGTTCAAATCTGGGTTTTGTTCCAATCTTGCTAAGAATTTCTGCATTGGACCATAAGCCAATGGAACTCTTATTTCACCACCAGGAACACTACTAGAAGATTTATGTCGTATGCGAATATCATTAAATATCGTACCAAAAGCAACGACTGTCTTTCTTAATACTTGATGATAAAAATAAGTACCTAACATTAGTATACACCGAATGGATTGGATTCTGTAAAGTCTAATAACGAATCTGCTTCAGTCTCAAATTCATCATTAGAATCAAACTCATCATATATATCTCTATTGTCCCATTCATCAACAACATACTGAGCAAATTCTCCAGTAATCGTTGATGATGTACCAATAACCGTTTCACCTGGATAGAATCCAGCAACTGTAGTTCCTATACCAACTTGAGATATTTTAAGAGTTCCAGTAGTTTCATCCCAATCTTTAACTCTTGCGTCAGTTCCTGATAGTTGTCCATGAACAACCTCATTATAGAAGAATGTACCAACTCCAGAAGTTGTAGGTGCAGCAATAACAACATTAGGAACAGATGTATATCCTTGACCTGGATCTGTAATTCTCAAAGATGTAAGTACATTATCAGCATTAACAACTGCTTCAGCAGTAGCAGTAGTTCCAGCACCACCTGGTCCTGCAATAGTTACTATAGGAGGAGTTGGATATCCAGCACCTTGATTAGTAAGAGTAATACTCTTAACACCTCTCAGAGTTGTTTCTATTGTTGCATCTGCAGTTGCTCCAGTTCCATTACCACCAACAATTGTAACTGTAGGTGGTGAAGTATATCCAGATCCAGCATCAGTTAATATAATTCTTTCAATAGAATGTACACCTTGCCTGACAGTAGTAATTGCAACAGCACTCGCATCTTGTCCTGATGCATGACCTGTAGTAGAAATAGCAACTGTTGGAGTTGCTGTATAACCACTACCATCTTGAAGTAATCTAAGTTCTCTTATATAACCAGATGGTTGAGATAACACTGCAGTTGCAGCAGCAGTAGTTCCTGCTCCAGTTACCTTAAGGGTTGTAATAAATCCTTCATCTTCTACAATTTGATCAATCTCCTCAATAGAAGTATCAATAACCTCATTCTCATATTCAAAGAGTTCACATTTTAATTGATAAACATAAGTATTACCTAACTGATAGAAAGGATCTTCATGCTCAACAAATTTAATTTCAAATAATCTACCACCTAATGGGAAAAATATTAAATCTCCTTCTTTTGGTCTACTATCTACTATAACTTCTTCATCTGGAAGAGCAACCAAAAACGCACCAATAAAATCTTCAAATCTTTCTTTTGATATAGTTACACTTAATTCATCCCTAACTATACTCATACCAAACTTGGTCATAATATCAGCCTGACCACCATATCCTTCATAATTATTAACATAGACTTCTAACTGAAAATTATCATCAAATTTAGAAGTTTGAACTTCTTCAATAACAGTTTGTCTATTAACGAATTTTCTTGGTATATAAGTTACCTCAACACCAAAAGTCCTCAACTGTTCGTTGACTAAATCTTGAACAAGTCTTTGTTCACTAGCTGCACCTTGTAGAAAATAAGAATTTAAAGCCATGTTATCCTATGAAGTCCAGTGGTGGTAACTCATACTCAAGTTTGAATCTTTCTCTAAATGATTCCAATGCTTTTTCTGCATCATCATATATTTCTCTACCATTCATTTCGATTCCACCAGGAAGTTTAACTCCTTTAAATTTAATCATATTCTGTCCCCATTGACGTTTGATCAATAAGGTAACATATTCCTTCAAGAATATATCATTATAAATCTGATTAAAATCAGCAGGGTCTAATGCTCTCCAACAATCAAGAACTAAGTAATTATCTACAGTTTGAGCACCCCAATCCATATCCAAATACAATCTACCCTGTCTTTTATTAAATCTTATTTGCTTATCTGGTGTTAATAAGAAATCAATATCCTCCAAATAAGTCTTAGTCATTGCATACTGTAAAAGTTCAACTGAATTGAAGTAATATAAGTCATTTAAAAATAACTGATACTTAATACTAAACATTCCAGAAGATATAGAACTGGAATCAAACTTAAATATTTTTTCTACACCAACTACAGAATCTGGAACCTGTATAAAATTAGATGTTTCATACCAATTACTAGCTGTAGTTCCATATCCAGTTATCGTACTAGATGTACCTACGGTAGTAACTATACCTGCACTATTTGTACTACCACTATCATTTCTTGCTCGTCCTCTATCAATATCTTCCTGACTCATTCTGTATTTGAGATACATCCTCTCAACACCATCAAAATGTCTCTCATTAAACATCTGAATGCCGTCATCAACAGCATCTTCTATCTGTTCATCATCAACATTTATCTCTAGTACAGGAGCACCCAGCTTCCTTAAACAATATTCTATAAAGTCTTGTCTATTTGCTGGTTTCATCTTCTTCTAAGTCTTCTAGTAAATTGTCATATTTTTCTTGCAATTCTTTTAGACTTGCGAGAAGGTCATTTTTCTCATCCAAGAAATCTTGGGTTAGAGTTTGTACTTTTGCCTCTAATAAGACATTCTGATTTGAGAGTTGTGCTAATTTAGCATTATAAATCTGAATCAAAACATTAATGTCAACGTCAGTTTGATTAGCCATAGTTAGTTAATTAAAAAGTTCCCCCGTCTAGGGTATCAGTCCAAGTTGGTGTACCAGCAGCAGTTGTTGTTAGAACATAGTTTGATGTACTAATACCAGAAGCAGGTGCTACTGTGGATTTTTGTAATCCAGTATTATCAAAGTATACCACTCCACTGGTAGAAAAATCACCAGATTGATAGTATATACCTTTAATATCTAGGTAACCTTTAGTACCACTTATAGTACTATTGGTATCTGTTGCATCTGGAATGAATGTCCACTTACCAGTAGAATCATCATATCCAAAGAATCCAAGCTTAGTATTTGCTGTACCAATACCCGTATTATAATTGTATGAAATACCACGATCAGTATTGGTATCATAAGCATGGGTAATGGTTATCTGAACTGCGGTTGAAATACCAGCAGTAGTTGTACCATCAATATAGACTGTCTTAGAACCAGTATTATAAGAATGAACTGTAGTTCTACCTGCTCCAGGTAATGAAGCATGAGTTAAAGTATCACCAGTATTAATACCAGTAAGACTATCAAGAACGATTGCAGAAACACCACTACCAACTGTTGTTGTAACGGTTCTACTACTTGTTACATCACCTAACTTAAAGATAGTCTCATTTGAAGTAACTGATGTAGAGTTAACAGTAGTTTGAGTACCATCAACCTGTAAGTCACCTTTAATGATAACAGTACCTTCATTACTTAGACCATCTGGATATGGGTCAATATATAATTGATTTCCTGCACCAGATCTGGTAGCAATAATATTGGATGAAATACCAATATTATCAATCTCAACCCCACCAGTAACAACCATCTTACCAGTGAAGTTTGATTGTCCTTGGTAAGTTGATACACCAGTAACTAATAACGCATCAGTTTCTGTTGTTCCAGTAACATTAACTCCGTCAACACGGGTTTGTAGTTTATCTGCATTATTAAAATATAAATTTACTGAACTTCCTTCATTAAATACTGCCTGTGTTGCACCACCAGAAGCATTTCTAATTCTTAAAGTATCTGAATCTATTCTAAGTTCACCCGTTCCAAGATCTTGAATATGACTATGCCCACCTGCATGTTTTATCTGAAGATCTTCTCCAGTACCCCAACTAGAAACAACATTATCAAGATGCTTTTGATTTCCTTCAAAGGTACTTATACCAGTAACTCTTAAATTACGAACAGTTGCCTCGTCAAGATTTACATCATCACCAACATATAAATCTCCACCTACATATAAATCTCCAGCAACAGTAGAAAGTCCAGCAAACTGAACTTCACTAGCAAATGTCCAAGGAGCACCAGTTACTCTTACTCTATCTGTACCATCTTCATCATATTCTATCTTGGCATCTTTACTAGTACCAAAAGTGAAGAAAGTATCATCTGGAACTACTATCTCACCACTTCCATTAGGATCTAGAGTAATATCACCATCAGTATTAGTTGAAGATATTGTATTAGCATCAAAAGTTAAATTATCTACATTCCATTGGTCAACCTTACGGTTTGAATCCAAAACAGCAACAAATCCATTAGTAGCTGTTGTTGGGTTATTTTGTCCAGCAACCAAACCTGGAGCAATACTTAATAAGTCTGTATAATATCTACCGCCAATTTCCTGTGGATTAGAAGAGTTATCTCCAATAAATGTTCTACCACCTTTATTACCGTGAGTACCTACACCAACAGTGTTTGCAACTTCACCGTAGTTAAGAGACCCTGGTGCAGCAGTACCAGTCGATCTTTTTACTCGTATAATACTGGCCATTAAAAGCTACCTCCGTTGATATCTAGATTCTGTGTTACACCAGGTGTTAATGATAATGTTGCTTCCCATTTTGATAATGTAGAGTTGTAAACCAACACCATACCATTTTGTGGGGTATTTGCACTTACATCATTTAATCCAGACAAGTTAATAGTTTTTGATCCTGATAAGGATGAAACAACTTTAACTGCTGGTGCTTGACCAACTCTTACTCTAATAGGCATAATTATCACCCATGCGTAGTTACTCCAGCTCTAACCATTACAGATCCTTCAACTACTCTAGTTACCGTATTTGCAGTGTCAGTAACTAAAATATCATACACATACCTTCCTCCTTTTATACCTGCACTTGCAGTAGATGTTAAACCTACTTTAATTACACCTGTAGTTGGATTTGGAATAGTAGCATCAAACGTAACTTTTGCTTTACTAGTAGGATGCTTTCTCATAGATGATTTAACCGAGTAACCAGTCAAATCCAATAGAGCAGCAGACTCACTATCTTCTAGAGTAAATGTTTGTTCAAATGTTGTTCCAGTATTGATAACTAGATTACTAACATAAACAGCAGCCATTTATTATAATACTAAGGGGATCTAGAATATATTTATACTATTTTTGTTATCTGTTTTAGCATTGACTTTATTTCGTCAATATCCTGCTTAATCTTGTCTAATTCTTCTTTCTGAGTACGTTTAGCAGACCTCATCTGGATATATTGATTATACCCAGATATATCAGTATTTACTATTGCACCAGACTTATCTCTATAAAGATTTTTGTGTCCTTCAACTGGTATCATTATGCTAATGCTAGAGCTCTTAAATCTTTAAATCTTGGTGGATTTGCTTCATCAGTTCCACTAGATACAATCTTGATTTTGAATCCAGTAAATTCTTCAAGATCATCAGCAGTAAACTGATATTCAGAGAACTGATCATCACGATTTGGATTCACAATTGCATCTGGTAAACCATTATTTAATTGATCACTAATAATAGTATCTCCAAATCCATCACCATCAGCATCAGTCATATTAGCATATCCAGGGAATAACTCATATCCTTGATCAATTTCACTTGAGTCTGGTCTTGTGAGTTTATAGAGAACCCTGAAGTCAGATGAAGCATGTCTATGTGCAGCAACTAATACCTTAAGTGATCTTGCTGGTTGTTTCAAATCTATTTGATTTGAAATATAAATTGCAGCATGACTATCACCAGCATCAACATTAGCAATAGATTGATCAGTATAGTTTGCAACTGGGTTGTTTAATTTATTCCTTTGGAATACTATTGTACCATTCTGAGTATCTATTATTGGAGATAGATCTGCATTCTCAGTAGTAAGTCTCATACTTAATGTAAGTGATCTATTCTTAGGTAAATCATTTAGTTTAGACAATTCATTAACTTCAGAACAAACGATTCTAGTTGATGATAGTCTATTAGCTTGATTTAGTTCAATATTTTCATAACCTTGATCTTCAAATGAAGATTCAATTCCACCAGCACTTGTACCAGATACGGTTCTTATTTGTGTAGAAAGATTAGTTTCACCAGGAGTCAATACATTAAACTGTGGAGCAACAGAATTAAACTGTATATTCTTAGATGAGAAACCTCTAGGTCCACCAACAGTATTTTCAGTAGTGAAACTCATTTGCTGATCACCAGTCATTCTGGAATCATTAGTACCATTTCTACCTGCTTTAAGATAAAGTTTATCAATATCTTTAGAATTTCTTACTAGAGCAGGAAGAGGTGCAAGACTATGTGTTGTATTAATACCAACTAAAGAAGCACCATTTAATTCATATCTGTAAACAAGATCGTCTACTTTATGATTTTGAGCAACAGTACCATTAATACCTCTAGTTGAAACACCAATAACACCATTACCATTAATACTATTATAGAACATAACTTCCTGTCCTATCTGCAAATAACCAAAGGAAGTTGTTATACCTTCAAAGTTTGCAAATGTACCAGTAGCAGCAGATCCAACATTAATAGTATTATCTGTAGATGCTACATCTACTACTAATTTTGTTGGAATAGTATCAGGTTCAATACCAGATATTACAACTTCATTAGTATCAGAATGCATACCATGACTATAAAGTTCTAACTCAAATACATCACCTTCATAAAGATCACTAATTACAGAACTAGCACTTGAAAGTGCAGTATTTGCTAGAGAAACAGCAACTCCTGCATCATCATAATATACTAATGTCGCACCATTAGTAAATTCTTCACCCTGACAATCAGTTAGGAATAAAGTATCAACACTAGCACTAACATCTTTTAAAGTAACTTTAGCACCTGAACCTTTAGTAATATTTGATGTTGTGATGCCCAAAACATCACCTTTAACATAACCAGTACCTGCATTAGTGATATTAACTGTAGTTACTTCTCCAGCAGAATTAGCAATAACAATTGCTTCTGCTCCACTACCACTACCACTTATATTATAAAGAGGAACACTATTAAATTGACCAGTTGAATAACCTACACCAACTGCAGTAATATCTACATTTGTAGTACCAGTTGTTGCTGGATGTCCTAGTTGTTCAATATAACCAGTTGGTCCTGTATGATTTACACCACCAGCACCTTCACTAACTTTTCTTCCAACTGTTAATAGACTTAATAAGTAAGCATTTGAAGTAGCTGCAAAAGGAACTTTTAACTTTCTTGGTAAACATCTTATTGGATTAGGTAATAATCCTGGTATTTGACCAGTAGTATCATTAAGTTTGGGATTATAGAAATATGCACTACCTGCAGCAGAAGTAAACTGACACTTATTGAGTGTAAACTTAAGATCTTGGAATTGATTTGCAGACCAAATAGATCCGTTCTGAGATTTAAATAAACTACCACCAAGATACTGTTTAGAAATAATTACACTTTCTGTGTTTGGTAGACTAAACGTATCAATTGTTGGTTCACCCATTTCAGCAATCCACATCTCATAATT
>Ga0208277_1000530_pt1 | contig 22374 bp, 19 predicted proteins | sample ETNtaG_5_FD_185782 | JGI IMG/M metagenome (GOLD analysis project Ga0208277, IMG submission 185782) | Marine microbial and viral communities from oxygen minimum zone, Eastern Pacific Ocean - ETNP201406SV205 (SPAdes) (version 2) | ecosystem: Environmental > Aquatic > Marine > Oceanic ...
TCCCAGCTTAATAAGTACTTTATTGATTTTTTTAGGTTCAGTATTGTTTTTTTCAAGATATTCAACAACACTCATTGTTTTATTTACCTTTTCACTTAATTCATCAATCGTTTTTTCGTCGAGAAGGGAATATTTTTTTGATATATTTAACAATCTTTGATCTGCATTAGATGATCTGAGCTGAAGTCTATATTCTGCTCTAGATGTAAACATTCTATATGGTTCGTTAGTATCTTTTAAAATCAAATCATCGACCAAAACCCCTATATAAGCATCGTTTCTTTTTAAAACAAGAGGTTCATCGTTCAAAACAAAACAAGAAGCGTTAATTCCAGCTATAATACCCTGTGAAGACGCTTCCTCATATCCTGATGTTCCATTTATTTGTCCGGCCATAAACAAACCAGAAATAGCTTTGCTTTCAAGCGTATTCTTTAATTGTGAAGGATAAAAAAAGTCGTATTCAATTGCATAACCAGGCCTAATAAACTCTACGCCCTCTAAACCACTTACAGTTTGTAGAGACTTGAGTTGTATTTTTTCTTCAAGACTCGTAGAAAAACCGTTGACATATATTTGTTCTGACATAGTCCACTCGGGTTCGAGCTGTAAAACATGTGATGGATTTTGATTAAATTTGTAAACTTTATCCTCTATTGATGGACAATATCTTGGGCCAGTAGCCATATCTTTTCCAGAATACATGGCAGAAGAGGCCAGGTTATCTAAAATAACACCATGTGTTTCTTCGTTTGTTCTAAAAGAAAAACAAGGTTCATCTTTTGGTTTAAAGTTTTTAGTTCTATATGAAAGGGGAGAGGGTTTTTTGTCGCCGTATCCAGCATCTCCTTTTTTCCAATTAACCGAAGACCTTTTTATCCTCGGAGGAGTACCAGTTTTTAGCCTTCCCGACACTAGGCCTAAACTGTTTAAGTTTTCAGTAATGCCTTCAGCTCTTTTTTCACCATATCTACCCGCATTTATTTGATTAGCTCCTATATGAATTAAACCGTTTAAAAAAGTTCCACAGGTTAAAATCACAGAAGAACATGATATTTTTGACCCGTCTTTTAAAAAAACACCACAAACTGAGCTTTTATTAACATCTAAACCAACAACTTCACCCTCTAAAACTTCAAGCCCCTGTTTTTTTATATATTTTTGAGCAATTTTTTCATAGAGGTTTTTATCAATTTGCGACCTTGGAGACCAAACAGATCTTCCTTTTGACTTGTTAAGGGTTTTGCTTTGAAGTGTCGACAAATCAGCAAAGAGTCCCATAATGCCCCCTAAAACATCAACCTCTTTAACCATTTGTCCTTTTGCAAGACCTCCAACAGCTGGATTACAAGAGGTTCTTCCTACCGAATTTTTGTCCATTGAGACTAAAAGAGTTTTTACGCCTCTTTTGTGAGCAATAAGAGAAGCTTCGATTCCCGCGTGTCCTCCTCCAACTACAATTAGATCATATTTGTTTTCTTTGCGTTTCACGTGAAACTATTTCCCCACACAAAAAGAAGAAAATACAGCATCAAGTACGTCGTCTTTTGTTGTTTTTGAGGTTATGCTATCTAGAAAATCTATAGACCTGTTTATGTCTTCAACTACCAACTCTAAAGAGCCGCCTTCATTTAATAAAGTAAAAGCATCTTTTGTGTGTTTAAGAGCTTTTTCGGTGGCAACACACTGTCTTTTTGATGTTAAAATTGTGTCGGAGACCTCTTTATTGCTTATTAGTCTTTTATACACAATTTCCTTTAATTCTTCTATGTTGTTTCCCTCTTTAGCTGAGATAGCAATATCGTATTTTCCGTCGGGAGTTTTAATGTCAGACTTGTTGAAAACGTGAATATGTCTTTTTTCGTTAAGAGTTCGATTTTTATCATTAAGCACAATAACCAAATCAGCATTTTTTTCTTCATCAAAAGATTTTTTTACACCAATTTTTTCAACAACGTTGTCAGACTCTCTTATTCCGGCTGTGTCTTTTAATAAAATGGGTAAACCGCGTATGTTTATGTTTTTTTCAACCACATCTCTGGTTGTGCCTGCAATATCTGTCACTATGGATTGATTTTTTTTAACAAGAAGATTAAACAGGGTTGATTTTCCAGCATTTGGTGGCCCAAGGATAACAACAGAGGCGCCAGACTGAAACATTTTTGTCTCATTAAATGTAAGAACACACCCCTCCAACACCTTAACAATCTCGGAAACTGTGATTTTAGAGTTTTCCACTAGATTTGGCTGTAAATCTTCTTCCGATATATCAAGATTAAATTCAAGGTTAGCAAGAATGGAAACAAGACTCGACTTAATAGTGCTTATTTCTTCTGATAAGCCTCCCCTCAGATTTTTAATGCCAATTTTTACGCCAGCAATAGACTTGGAGTGAATTATTGCTGATACAGCTTCTGCCTCTGCGAGGTCAAGCTTGCCGTTTAAAAAAGCGGTTTTGGTGAACTCTCCAGGCTCAGCAAGGCTTGAGCCATTACTGATTGACAGATCAATTATTTTTGAAACAATTTCAGGGTTTCCGTGGCATGAAATTTCAACGAGGTTTTCACCAGTATAAGAATTAGGGCCTATATAGCTGGTTACAACAGCTTCGTCAAACACCACCCCATCTTTGTCTATCAAAAAACAAACTTTAGAAAGAGGGTTTTTTTCGTTTAAAGGAGATTCTTTTACAAAGTTTGATACATTTTTTATAGCATCTTTTCCAGAAACTCTAACAACGGCTATACCGCTAACGCCAGGGGGAGTTGAACAGGCAACGATAGCCAAGACTACTTCCTTACAGCTTCTGTTTTTTCGTTGTTAATTATTTTTTGCTGAGCTATCTGCATTATATTAAAACACAAATAGTATAGGTTTAACCCTGAAGGAAAAGAATAAAAAAGAAAGAACATCATGCCTGGAAACATATACTTCATCATTTGTTGTGTTGCTTCTTGTGCTGGGTCTCCTCCTGCAGGCTGAGAAGCAGAACTTAACTTCATTGTATAGTACATAGATCCAGCCATTAAAAACGGCAAGACGTTAATTGGAACCCCGCCAAAACTAAAAAGAGTGTCCGCGGCGGAAAGATCATTAATCCATAAAAAGAAAGACTCGCCCCTGAACTCAATTGTATTTCTAAAGACCATAAAGACTGACATTAGAACCGGCATTTGGATTAATAGGGGCAGGCACCCCGCAAGGGGGTTAATTTTGTTTTCTTGAAAAAGAGCTGCCATTTTTTGCTGTTGCAGGGCAGGGTTGTTTTTATATTTTGTCTTAATTTGGTTCATAAGAGGAGAAATTTCCTGCATTTTTTTTGAAGACCTAAGCTGTTTTGCCATTAAGGGATATGTAACAAGCTTTATCAAAATAGCAAAAAGCACAACAACGACGCCATAATTAGGTATAAGCCCATAAAGTGCTATCATAATGCTATAAACAAGCCAAGAAACAGAAGAGAGCCACTGCCACCCAAGAATTTTTTCTTCAAGACCAACACCAAGGCTTTCGATATTAGCATAGTCAAGGGGGCCTAAATATAGTTTGTTTTTTTCAAGGTTTATATCTTGAGTTATGTTTATGTCAACGCCAGCCCTTAGGGGGGTTGGGTATTTTAATATCTCTACAAAATCTGATTTTTGAGGAACAAAAAATAACCCAAAATATTTTGTTCTATATCCTGCAAAGTCTGCTTGACCAACATATTTTTTTTCTTCTGAATCAATATTATTTGTATTTGAAGAGCCAAAAAAACCGGCTGATCCAACTCTAAAAGATTCTATACTACCGGCCTGGCTTGTAAGAGCCTCCATAAACATAGCATCTTGAGGTCCTTCATGTTCAGGTAGGCCACCGACCCAGGACAGGGTGTATTTTTCGTCCAAAGAAATGTCCTTTATGTTTCTCAAAGATACAAAAAGGTCAACCTCATAAGAGTCAAAGCTAAAAACTAACTCCTTTGTAATTGGCTTTCCAAGGTGTTCTGTTGCAAAAACGAAAGAAGCCCTTTGATTAGACTCTGAGAGTTCAACAGATTCGCCCGAAACTAAAGACCAGTTGTTGTCAAGAAAAACAATTTCACCAGACTGGTTAACAAAGCTTATAATAAGATTTTTTGAATTGTAGGCATCAATAAGGTTTAGTGATTCTTCTGTTTTTTTAAGATGTTTAGAGAGGGCAAAAGAAGCGATAGAACCACCGCCAACGTTGTTAATTTCGGCAACGTAATTTTTACCTTTTATGGTAAAACTTTGTTCTTGAGTCTCAGTAGTTTCTGAAACAATTTTTATGTTTTTATCAGCAAGCGGCTCTGAGTATTTTTCAACCAAAGAGCTGTCTGGAACAACAACGTCTTCAGGGTTTTTTTCAGAGGGTGATAAAAATTCAAGATAGCTTGGCCACAATAGTAAAATTGCACCGATTAAAATAAAACCAGTGAGTGTTTTGCGATCCATTTTATGAAGAAACGGTAAGACGCTTACGACCTTTTTTCATACGAGAAGACAAAACCTTCTTGCCGCCAACAGTCGATTTTCTTTTCATAAAACCGTGCTTGTTTTTCCTTTTTCTGTTACTAGGTTGATAAGTTCTTTTCATAATAATGTATTGCCGAAATATAGTCCAATAAAACTATTTGTAAAACAAATAAAAGATTGAAATAAAACCAAAAAACGCTATGCAACAACCTAAAAAAAAACGTAATGTTTTAAAACATATAAATAAAAATATGTTAATAACATGTGGATAACTTATGAATTATAAAGAAATTTGGAAAAAAACAGACGAAGACTTAAAAAGCAGCCTACCAGCACACGCCTACGAGGCGTGGATAGAAACGCTTTCTCCGGTCGGCATAACGAACGAAATATTTATTGTAGAAGCACCTAATCAGTTTGCCTATGATTGGATTATTAACAATTACCAGGATATAATATCGTCTTCTTTAAAAGAAGTAGATGACTCTCTGGAGCTTAAAGTTTCTATTGCCCCACAATCAGAGCAAAACATATCTTCTGTTGAGTTAGACCAAGAAGAGCCAACCAAACAAAGCAACGCCGGAAAGAGAAACAACGTAAACCCTTCAAACGTTTTTTCTACCTTTATTGAGGGGCCTAACAATGTTTTTGCAAAAAATGCAGCGAGCAAGGTTGCAAGCGCTCCTGGATCAGCAGATTTTAACCCTCTTATAATTTATGGAGGGGTTGGACTTGGAAAAACACACCTATTACACTCAATTGCAAATGAGCTAATTGGTTCTAAAAAAGAAATGAATGTTGTTTTAGCGTCTTCTGAAAAATTTACAAACGATTTTATTGCAAGCATTCAAGAAAACAAAACGCTCGACTTTTCCAAGGTTTATAGAAAAGCTGATGTGCTCTTAATTGATGATATTCAGTTCTTTCAAGGAAAAGAGCAAACACAAGAACAGTTCTTCCACACTTTTAATGAGCTATATACCAGCGGAAAGCAAATAGTAATGACCGCAGACAGGTATCCTGGTGAAATGGTGGGCCTTCAAGACAGACTCCTTTCAAGGTTTGAGTCTGGTTTACACGCAGATATACAGCCCCCAGACTTTGAAACAAGGGTTGCTATACTATCAACTAAGGCAAAACAAAACAATATGAAAATTGAAGGAAGGCACTTAGAAAAAATCGCCTCCCACGTAAGAACAAACATTAGGGATCTCGAAAGCTGTGTTACAAAAATATTTGCTCACGCCACCCTTTCAGGTGACAAGATTAACGAAGCTTTGGTGGAGTCAATTATTAGAGAAAGGCTTGGAGATCAGGGGTATGGGCAGGCCAACATGCAAGACGTGGTTAGTGGTGTGTGTAGCATTTTTTCTGTTTCTCAAGAAGAGATGGTGGGCCAATCAAGAAGGAAAAACATTGCTGAGGCCAGACAGGTGGCGGCATACTTAGCTAGAGAGGTTTTAGATATGCCATTAAGTGAAATAGGCGTACATTTAGGAGGCAGAGACCACACAACAATTATGCATGCCCACAAAAAGGTTTCAGAACTATTGAAAAATGACGATAAATTTAAAAGAAGAGTGGATATAATTTATAACGAGCTAAATCTTAGCTAAAGGAATAAAAAATGGCAAAAGGAACAGTAAACAAAGTAACATTAATAGGCAGGCTTGGACAAGATCCAGAAATTAGATTTACGGGTGACGGAGCAGCTATAGCAAGCTTTAGCGTTGCCACGAACGAGTCTTGGAAGAGTAAAGACGGAGAAATGCAAGAAAGAACAGAGTGGACGAAGGTTACGGTTTTTGGGTCAACAGCAGAAAAATATGTTCAACCATATGTTAAAAAAGGAACATTGGTTTATATAGAGGGGTCCTTAAAAACAGATAAGTGGCAAGACAAAGAAGGAAATGAAAGATACTCCACCGGGGTGGTTGCAAACAATTATGGCGGGGTGCAAATTTTAGGCGGAGGAGAGGGCCGCATAGACTCTTCTGGTGGAATGAACCAAGAGCCAACAAAAAAAGAAAACCTAGACCAGTCTGTAGACGATGACGACCTCCCTTTTTAAAGCATGAGAGAACCTCAACCAAGGAACAAACTAATAAGGTGTGTTATTGGGGTTTTCGCGTTTTTGTTGTGTAGTGTTCTTACAAGGTTTTCCGTTGAAGGAAAAAAAAATTTACCAAAATCTGGGCCATACATCATTGCACCAAACCATATTGATGATGTTGATCCTGCCCCAATAACTGCAGCAATCATAAAGCCTATAACTTTTCTTATGGCTGAAGACCAGGCAGAGTTGCCGTGGTATAAGGCTTGGGGACCATGGTCTTACGGAGTTATGTTGGTTAACAGGTCTAACCTCCAGATTTCAACAATCAAAAATATCCAAAAACAAATCAAAAAAAAGGAAAGAATATGTATTTTTCCAGAAGGCACAGTAAAGGGAGAGGGTTTAAAGCGGGGCAAAAGAGGAGTGGCTTATTTTGCTATTAAAAATCAAATCCCCATAATACCAACCGCCGTTATAGGCACCAAAGGAATTTTAGATAAGGTTAAGGCTGCAAAAAGAGAAAGCGTGAAGGTTGTTTTTGGAAGTCCTATATTTACTAATAGCGGAGACAATATTGATAAAATAACCGCAAAAACAATGGAAGAAATTAAAAAACTACTACCTGAAGATTATTAAAAGGGAGAAAAAATGAGCATAGAAATGATTACAACAGTAATTAAAATTGTTATTTCAACAGCCTTGTTTTTTGTTTGGGTTGTTAGATATGAAAACATAATTACAGAGTTTAGAAGAGATTACAACTATCCGGACTGGCTGAGAGATGTTACTGGAATTACAAAGCTTTCGTGTGCGGTAATGCTTGTAAGTGCAAACCCAGAGCTAAACAGTTTAGGATTAAAGGGCATTATCTTTTTAATGTGTTTTGCTATACTTACACACATTAGAGTAAAAAGTACTTTTAGAAAAGTTTTACCTTCTATAGCCCTGTTGTCGCTTTGTATGACACTGCTTTTTTTAACTTAGTCGTTTACAAAAACTACCTTGCCGACAACCCCTCGACTAGCAATGCGCTCAATTGCTTCAACAGCGCTAGACATTGGAACAGTCTCTGAAATAAAAGGAGTTAATTTCCCCTTTGCCAACAATGAGCCCAACTCCTTAAGGTTTTGAGAGTTTTGTTTTGGGTTTTCTTTTTGAAACCTTCCTATAAAAACACCAGAAACAGCACAGCCCTTTAACAGCATTAGGTTGGCTGGAAAAGAAGGGATTTTTCCTGCAGCAAAACCAACTACCAAATATGTTCCTCCCCAACCTATAGACCTTAGGGCGGGCTCTGCATAACAGTCTCCAACTGGATCATAGATTATTGAAAAACCACCCCTAATACTTTTAGACTTTAGCTCTTTTGTGAAAGCTTTTTGACCTTCGGCGTCCAACTTTTCTTTGCCATAAACTATAATATCGTCAACGCCATAACCTTTACAAATCTCCGCTTTTTCATTTGATGAAACAGCAGCTACAACCCTTGCACCAAAAGATTTTGCAATGTCAACTGCCGCCAAGCCAACACCCCCCGCTGCACCCAAAACTAAAACCTCATCACCTTCGTTGATGTTTGCTCTTTGAACAAGGGCATGATAGCTTGTACCATAAACCATAAACACACCAGCTGCAATGGGGTGAGAAAGGTTTTTGGGTATAGGAAAAGCTAGTTTCGCAGGTACAACAACTTTTTCTGCAAAAGCACCAAACCCTTTAAAAAAGGCAACGCGATCTCCAATGTTATGAAAATCAACACCCTCTCCAACCGAAGAAACCACCCCAGAGCCCTCATGTCCTGGAGAAAAAGGCCTTTCAGGTTGAAATTGGTAAAGTCCCTGCACAATAAGGTTGTCTGGATAGTTTAGTCCCGCAGCTTTTATGTCAATAACAATTTCACCTGGTCCAGCAACAGGGTTTTCAACCTCTTCCCAAACAAGCTCAGAAACTGCTGCAAATTTTTTACAAACTATGGCTTTCATAACCCCTCCTAGTGTTTAAAAACCCTAAAGCCGGTAAAGGCCATAGCAATTTTATTGTTATTACAAGACTCTATAACCTCGCCATCTCGAATTGAACCCCCAGGCTGTACGACTGCTGCAATTTTATACCTTGCCATTGTTTCAATCGAGTCTTTAAAAGGAAAAAAGGCGTCGGAAGCAACCACGCACCCTTTTGGAATTTTTGTCTTTTCAAAGGCAATTTTAGTAGCATCAACCCTGCTTGTTTGTCCCCCGGAAATGCTAATGATTTTATTGTTTTTAGCCACAACAATAGCATTTGACTTTGTGTGTTTAACAACCTTCCACGCAAACAAAAGAGTTGAGAGCTGGTTTGGGGTAAGCTTCTTCTTTGTTGGAACAACAAGGTTTTTCTTATTTAGTTTTGAACTGTCAGAACCCTGTCCAAGGCTTCCTCCCGCAATAGTTTTTATTGAAAAGTCTGGAGATACGTATTTTTTCAAACATAGAACCCTAAGATTTTTCTTCTTTGAAAATATTTTTAGCGCACCGGAATCAAATGATGGGGCAATTATTATTTCAAAGAAGGTTTTGTTTATTTCTTTAGCTAGCTTCGTTGTACATCTTTTGTTTAGGGCCACAACTCCACCAAAAGCAGAAAGACTGTCTACAGCAAAGGCTTTTAGATATGCGCTTTCTATGTTTTTCCCAACACCAACACCACAAGGAGAGTTGTGTTTAACAATAACGCAGGAAGGAGAGCGTTTAAATTCGTTTAAACATAAGAGCGCGGCGTCTCCATCCAAAAAATTGTTATAAGACAGCTCTTTGCCTTGAAGCTGTTTGGCTTGTGGAATGCCACTTGACTGTTCCGCGCCAGCATTTACAACAAAGGCATCTTGATGGGGGTTTTCCCCATAGCGAAGATCTACATGATTGGTGTTTTTTTCGGAAAGCGTTTCAAAAATTATTTGATCATATTCAGCACAATGTCCAAAAGCTTTTTTTGAAAGAGTAAAACGTTTTTTTTCAGGAATGCCACCAGAAGAGATTAATCGCGAAACACTCGAATAGTCTTTAGGGTCAACCACAACACTAACCCATTTAAAGTTTTTTGCAGCGGCACGAATCATGGTTGGGCCACCAATATCAATATTCTCTATTTTTTCTTCCAACGAGGAGTTTGGGTTTTTGGCAACGCTAGCAAAAGGGTAAAGGTTACAGACTACCATATCAATCCAAGGTATGTTATTATCTTTTGCCTCTTTTTTATCCTTGTCTCTTTTGCCTAAAATTCCGCCAGAAATGTAAGGGCTTAGGGTTTTAACGCGTCCACCAAAAATTTCCGGAAACTTTGTAATGGAAGATATTTTTTTTACACTTACTCCACCTTCTTTCAAAAGCTTTGCCGTTCCCCCCGTAGCAATGATTTTTACACCGTTGCTCTCCAAAGTTTTTACAAAAGGCAGCAAACCGCTTTTTTTAGAAACGGATACAAGAGCAGTTTTTGGTTTTATTTTATTGGTCATCGACGTCAGGAAGCTCTGGTCCTCGTTTATCTATTAGCTTGTCCCTATATGCAAGAGCAACCAAAGCAACTGCCAAAAGGGCAACAGAGGCAGAAAGATATAACGAATCAATTCCAGTTACTTCTTCAAAAGAAATGTGCCTTGCAAGCGCAAACATACCAATATATAAAGGATAACGTACCGGTATTTTCCCAGTCGAAAAGAATATATTCACCATCTGCATAATTTCGAGATAAATAAATAACATTAAAACGTTTTGGACCTTAAGAGCCCCAGCTGTAAAAACACTATTTATTTCTTCAAAACAAAGAAACAGCACCATTCCAAGTATTATTAGATGTAATACCCTCTCAACAAGGGTTATACCATTAAAAAACAATTTAGTATTCATAGTTACTCCAGTTGTTAATTACCTCAATAAAGGCTTCGCCTTCAAGCTTTTGCACCCTTTCTTTGAGCGTTGCAGCAGTATCACCACTATACACGGGACAAGATTTTTGTAACAATATAGGGCCTCCATCAACCTCTTTGGTAACAAGGTGTATTGTGCAGCCAGTCTCGCTTTCTCCAGAAGCCAAGACACTTTCGTGAACGGCATTATTCATCCCACCTGCGTGTTTTGGCAACAAAGAGGGGTGAACATTAATTATTTTTCTACTCCACATATCAACAAAATCTGAAGAAAGAATTCTCATAAACCCAACTAGCAAAATTAAATCAATTTTTTTGTCCTTTAAAATTTGTGACATTTCAAAATCAAAAACATCACGTTTTTTATTTTTATGGCAAATAAAATAATGTTCAATGCCAAGGTCACTAGCCTTCTTTAAAATACCAGAACCCCCGTTGTTTGATATAACAACCTCTATTGATGCGGAAAGTTGACCGCCTTGAATAGCTTCAAAAATTGGCAAAAGATCTGTGCCATTAGTAGAGCCTAAGATGCCCAACCTCATTTTAAGATGTTTTCCATTCTTTTTATTCTAGAACTAATCAGCTTTTGTGTCCCTATGTCTTTTCTGTGAAAAAGCTTCCCCGAGATTTTAGACACTCCGCGCTCAGCCAAAGCCTCGGCCTCCTTTATGCTTTTGTCTTTCCCCAGAACAGCAGCAGTTCTTGATCCGCACGCAACCAACTGCTCTTTTTCAAACATTACTGATGCCAAATATATAGAAGGGTTTTCTATGTCACAAAAAACCTCAAAACCTTTTGCGGGTTTGTTGGGATATCCTTCGGGGACCACATACTTGCAAACTGTCGCAATTTTTTCAAAAGAAACATCTTGTGTGCTAAGAGAACCTTCAACCATAGAAAAACAGATTGTTAAAAAGTCAGAATCCATTATTCCAAGCACATTCATTGCCTCCGGGTCCCCAAAACGAGCATTATATTCAATAACTTTAACCCCAGAAGAGGTTAGCATAAACCCCCCATATAATATTCCAACATATGGAACGCCGGTTTCTATAAAAAGTTGTTTAGCTACAAGTTCGTTGGTTTTTTGAGCTTCAAAAATATCTTGTTCTGTCAAAAATGGAAGGCTGTGGTTTGCAAAGGAGTATGTTCCCATTCCACCGGTGTTGGGGCCCAAATCACCCTCATAGGCCCTTTTATGATCTTGTACAACAGGCATGTGTTTACAAACCCTTCCATCTGAAAAACTCATTAATGAAAACTCTTCACCAACAATTTTTTCTTCAATTAAAAATTTTCCGCCACCGCTCACAATCTCCTTTGCATAGCTAATGCAATCATCAACACTCTTCAGGTGTTCTCCGGAAACCTGAACACCTTTTCCACCCATTAGACCGTCAAACTTTATAACATACTCTCCACCCAGCTCTTCGATAAAACGCCTAACTCCGCTTGTGCTAACAAATTCTTTTCTCTTTGGATTTTTTTCAGCGGCACAAAGGTCAATTATGTTTCTAGCAAAAGATTTGCTGGTTTCAATCATGGCAACCTCTTTTTTTGGACCAACACATTGAACCCCAACGCTTTCAAGCTCATTAACAACGCCAGCGGCTAGAGGGTTTTCAGGGCCAATAATAGCCAGGTCTATTGAGTTTTTTTTGCTATAGCCCACAATTTCCGAAAGTGAAGTAGGGCTTGCTTTAAAATAGTCTTCACAGAGATTCTTAATTTGTGGATTTACATCTTTAGATACACAAAAAATGGAGTTTTCTACTGGGCTGTTGGCAACCTTTCTTGCTATTGCAACCTCTCTTGCACCAGAACCTACAATTAAAATTTTTTTCATTCTTTTGAAGAGCGACTAATTTCTAGTTGTGACAAATATTCTTCAGAGATTTTACCGGCACAATATTTTCCAGTAAAAACAGAGTCTTCAAATTGTGTAATTTCTGGGTTCCCTATGTGCGCTGCCATTCTTAGGTCTTCAATGTCTTGATAAATTAGTTCGTCAGCACCCATAAACTGCCTAATTTCTTCTACTGTTTTTCCGTGAGCAACAAGTTCTTTTGTGGCCGGCATATCAATGCCATAAACGTTTTGATACCTTACAGGCGGGGCAGCAGAAGCAAAGTATACGTTTTTTGCTCCTTGATTTCTTACCATTTCAACAATTTTTTTCGATGTGTTTCCTCGAACAATAGAATCATCAACAATTAAAACGCTCTTACCTTTAAATTCTATTTCAATAGGACTTAACTTGTGTGCGACGGACCTCTTTCGAATGCTTTGACCCGGCATAATAAAAGTTCTGCCTATGTACCTGTTTTTTATAAAACCTTCTCTATATTTTACTCCGAGCTTATGGGCGACCTGCATAGCAGAAGTTCTGCTGGTATCGGGCACCGGAATGACAGCATCTATTTCTAGGTGTGAATAGTTTTTCAAAATTTTTTCTCCAAGAAAGTCACCCATTCGGAGCCTTGATTTGTGCACAGAGATTGAATCAATTACTGAATCAGGCCTTGAAAAATATACAAATTCAAAAAGGCAGGGAGAGTGTGAAATATTTTTTGCGCAAATATTTTTTTCCACAACACCTTCTTCAGATATAATTATAGCCCCACCGGGATCAATGTCGTATTCAAAACCATAGCCTAGGGCGCTTAAGGCGGAGCTTTCAGAGGCAACCATTATTGAGTTGTCGTTTTTTTTACCTAAAACAAGCGGGCGTATTCCGTTTGCATCTCTAAATGCAACTATCCCTATTCCTCCAACGACCATAGTAACAGCAAAACCCCCTTCGCACCTTTCATAAACTTTTTCAAGAGCCTTAAAAACGTGATGATTTTCCAAAACATCAAAGCCTGTCTTTGACAGCTCGTATGCGAAAAGATTTAAAAGGATTTCTGAGTCGGACTGGGTGTTAAACTGGCAAAAATGAGTTTCTAAAAGAAACTTTTTCATCTGATCACTGTTTGTGAGCGTGCCGTTGTGAGCTAGACAAATATTAACAGGGTTTGATGAGTAAAAAGGTTGTGCCTCAGACACATCAGAGCAACCCGCAGTTGGATATCTCACATGTCCAATTCCAACATTGCCTTCCAGCCTTAAAGATTCACTGGTTTTAAAAACCTCAGTAACAACACCAAGCTCTTTATGAAAAGAAAGTTTTTTACTGTCCCAGGTTGCAATTCCTGCTGCATCCTGTCCTCTGTGTTGAACCTGAATGAGGGCATCATATATTTCACCCGAAACGTTTTCAGAGGGGTGATATAGGCCAACAATTCCACACATTTTATAAGCCCCCTAGAATTTTTTCTATTTCGCCTAAATAAGTGTGTGGGGTTAGGCCAAGCAATAATTTTTTTTCTTTTTCTGACAAATCAAGGCCAGCAACCAGCTCAAGATACGTTTCTTTGGTTAACGCCTTGCCCCTAGTTAGTTTTTTCATTTTATCATAAGCAGAAGAATCTCCGGCTTTTCTTAAAACAGTTTGTATTGCTTCAGCTAGGATACTCCAGCTTTCATCTAGCTCTTTTTTCATTTGTTTTTTATTGGGAGAAACTCTCAACAAACCCCTTACAAGGTTTTTATAAGAAAGAAGAGAGTGTGCAAATCCCACACCAATGTTTCTAAAAACAGTGCTACCGCTTAAATCTCTTTGCAGCCTAGATTTGGTAATCTTATCTGCAAGAAAAACAAGGTTGTTGTTTGCAATCGCGAGATTTCCCTCGGCGTTTTCAAAAAAGATTGGATTAATTTTGTGGGGCATTGTGCTTGAGCCAACTTCTCCTGACATATTCTTTTGAACAAAGATATTTCTACTAATATAAAGCCACATATCTAATGACATATCAGAAAAGACATTGTTAATTCTTGAAAAGGCGTGAAAAAGCTCTGCCAAAGAATCGCCAGGCTCTACCTGAGTAGAGACACTACACTGTTCAAGCCCGATTTTTTTAATAAACTTTTTAGAAAAGGAGGCCCAGTTGATTTCTGGACAAGCAATTTTGTGTGCTGCATAAGATCCGGTTGCTCCCGAAAATTTTGCCAACAACCTTACTTTTTGAACACCTTCTAGCTGTCTTTCTGTTCTTGCAATGAAAACAGCGATTTCTTTTCCAAGAGTTGTTGTTGTTGCGGGCTGTCCGTGTGTTAGAGAAAGAAGGGGAAGAGACCTTGTTTTTTTAGAAAGCTTTTTGAGCTCTTTTAAAACCCCTTTAATTGATGGAACCATTATATTTTTAACTGCACCCTTTGTCATTAAAGAATAAGCTGTGTTGTTAACATCTTCTGATGTAAGGCCAAAATGAACAAGAGGTGCCAGGTCTTTTCGGCCAAGTTTTTTTAGTTTTTCACAAATTAAAACAACAACAGCGTTAACATCATGTTTAGTTTTGTCTTCAATCTTCTTTATTTGATTAAAGTCTTTTTTCGAAAAGCTGTCATAAAGCGACTTTAGAGAAAAAAGATCCTTTTTTCTTAGTGGCTTTATGTGTTTAAAGGACTTGTGATCAGTGAGCGCTAAAAGATATTCTATTTCAACCAGCACCCGATAGCGCATTAAGGCCTGTTCTGAAAAGTACTCACCCAGCTCAGAGACGTTATTTTTATATCTTCCGTCTATTGGAGATATGTTGTTCACATTGAACCGATGTTTAACATCCTGTGAACAGCTATAGCACAGTTACCAGGATCTAACACAGTTAAAACAGGAGTTTTGCTTGGCATTTGAAGCGTTGAATGTATGTTAACGCTCATATCAACCTTATCTTTAAAAGGCGGACATGCAATGGTTGGTTTGTTGCAGTTTGCTCCGACAAAACCAGAAAGAGCGTTTGACCTTCCAGCTATAGTAACAAACACAACAGCGTCCTCTTTTCCAAACGATCTAATAATTTCTAAAACCCTTTCCGGGTTTTTGTGTGCAGAAGCAGCATGAACCTCGTGACTTACCCCTAAATCATCTAAGACACTAGTAATTTTATCTGCGTGTGGCTGGTCAGATGTTGAACCCATAATTAATACAGCTTTCATAATAATTCCTTTATGTTTTCAGTAATACGTTTATCAATATTGTTAAGATTTGGAAAGACAAATTTTTCTCCTGTGATTAGTTCATACAATAAAATATATCTTGCAGACAGTTCAGCAACAAGCTCATCGGGAGCATCGGGCAGCACGTCATCGTTGTAAGGATCACAGTTTTTTGCAAACCAAAGCCTTAAAAATTCTTTATCAATATTTTCAGGCTCTTGTCCGTCATCAATTCTTTTTTTATAGGAGTCTCTTATCCAAAAACGACTACTGTCGGGCGTGTGAATTTCATCAACAAATTTTATTTTACCTGAAGAGTCTGTTCCTATTTCATATTTTGTATCAACTAAAATTAAACCATTATTTTTTGCAGTTTCTTGTCCAAAAGCAAAAAGTTCTAGGCTCATCTTTGCTGCGACGTCGTAGTCTTCAGCTGTCATTAACCCCAACTCTATTATTTCCTCTCTAGACACCGGACGATCATGAACCTTATCTTTTGTAGTTGGTGTTAACATCGGTGTGTCAAGCTTATCATTTTTCTTTAAACCCTCAGGAAGGACATTTCCACAATATTCACGATCACCTTTGTTATATACAGTCCACAAAGAAGTATCGGTGGTTCCTGTGATATACCCCCTTACAACAAACTCTACGGGGAAAACAGTACATTTTTCTACAATAGATACGTTTGGGTCGGGTGTAGATATAAGGTGGTTTGGAAACAGGTTTTCTGTCTTTTTAAACCACCAGGCGCTTACAGAATTAAGCACTGCGCCCTTGTAGGGAATGGCAGCCAAAACACGATCAAAAGCGCTTTGTCTGTCCGTGGATATCATCACAACCTTATCATCTAAAAAGTATGCATCCCTAACTTTTCCGACTTTTTTATTAGGGGCGCTAATGTTGGTATCCTGAATGGTATTAGTCAGGTTCTCGTTAATTTCCTGATAATATTTTTTGTCAATATTCATGACATTCCTGTGAAATAGGGTTAGAAAAAATATGACTATTTAAAATTAAATCCACGTCTTTTTTTGTAGAGTTTGAATTAATCTTAATTTCCCACAACACGCTTTTTTTAACCGACTCTAGCCCTTTTAAGTTAAATCGATCACGAAGGGTTTGTGTAATGCTTTGTCCGTGCACATCGTCTTTGTTGCAAACCAAAAATCGGTGAATGTTTACGTCTTTGACCAATTCGGTTATGTACTCTTTGCTTGGATTAAAGAGAGTGTCAGTTGAAAGAACGTCTTCAATGTCTAAACCCTCCTCAAGTGCGATTTCAAAGTGAACATATTTTTTAATTTTTGCTTTCACGCCTAGATTGTTAATGCACTTCTCAACAGAGGCTGCCTCATTATCAGCAATAATTGCCGAAACAAGAACCTCTTTGGTGTGCTGCATTTTTTTAAATTTTTTGACCTGTAATTTCTTTGATTCAAAGCGAAGGGCTTGATAGCTAAACGGCTTATCAGACTCCATATATTCTTTCATGCTTTCAAAAATATCATCCGCTTCGTCATTAAGCGTTCTTTCTGGGTGTGGCATTATAGCCATTACATTTCCTGCAAGGTTGCTTAGCGCCGCCGCGCTTCGGAAAGATCCATTTGGGTTAATGGGAAAGTCGTCTGAAGCGCTACCATCAACATCACAATATTTATAAGCTATTAAATTGTTTTTTATTACTTCATCTTCTAACTCTTTATCAAAAACAAACCGTCCTTCTGCGTGGGCAATAGGAACGCGTAGAGGTGAACCACCCTTTTTAATAAACGCAGACCTTGTGTTTTTGTTGGGTTTGATATAGCACCACTTGTTATAATATCCAGTTCCAACAATTCTGTTTCCAACCACCCTCTTGTTGTCTGTTAAGGAAGCTAGCACGCCCAATCTATCATTTCCTGGAACCAAACCAGACTCCACCAAAATTTGTGCACCGTTACAAATTCCTAAAATAGGCTTTCCTAAAAGAGCATGTTTTTTCAATTCTTGAACAACGGGTTCTAGAGAAGCAATAATTCCTGATCTGGACCTGTCTTCGAAAGAAAAGCCACCAAGAATGATATAGCCATCATAATTTTTCAACATGTCATGGTTGTCATTCCAAAAGTGTCCAAAAGGAACCATGCCGTGTTTTTCTAAAATATTTTTTGTTTCATTTTCAGTGTTAGATCCGGGAAATTGAATGTAGGCTATTTTTTTATTTGCCATTTAAGTGTACCAAATTGAGCCCATCTTCAACAACGCTACCAACCTCACAGCAAGCATCTTTACCAACAATAGAAAATAACGCATCTCTTTCTGAGCTGTTAACAACAAGAACAAGCCCAATACCCATATTAAAGGTTTGATATAAATCTCTTTTATCAATATCTAGATTATGCTCCAAAAACTCAAACACTGGAATTTTGTCCCACGATTCTGTATTAACTCGAAGCGAGCAGTTTTTTGGAAGAACTCTTGGAACATTGTCAATTAATCCGCCCCCAGTAATATGAGCAATGCTTTTAATTTTAATACCAGATGCTAAAATTTGTTTAATTAAAGAGCTGTAGTTTTTATGTGGAGCGAGTAGACACTCTTCAACCGAAAGATTGAAACCTGGCAATTTATCAGCGGTGGAAAGACCCAGAGTTTCAAAAATAAGCTTTCTCGCTAAAGAATAGCCATTTGTATGAAGTCCATTAGAAAAAACGCCAATAGCAACATCGCCCCCCGTTACATCAGATCCATCGATAATACTAGTTTTTTCCACGACCCCAGTGGCAACACCCACTAAGTCGTATTCATTTTTATGATATGTCCCCGGCATTTCAGCTGTTTCTCCGCCCACCAAAGAAACACCATGTTCTCTGCACTCATGAGCAACGCTTTTAATTACATCAGAAACAATGTTTTTGTCTAAATTGCTTCCAGCAACATAGTCTAGAAATGTTAAAGGCGCGGCCCCAGTAGCAGCTACATCATTGCAGCAGGCATTAACCAAGTCGTGCCCAATGTATTGGAAATTATTTGCCGCCATCGCAACAGACATCTTAGTTCCAACACCATCAATGCTTTGAACCAAAACAGGGTCATCAAAATCTTTCAGCAAATCTTTTAATGAATACATTGAGCCAAAGCCACCAATAGAAGAAAGAACATTTTTGTTAAATGTGCTGCTTATGTCCCTTTTTGACATTTCAATAGCCTCGTCTGCTTTTTTAATGTCAACACCAGCATCCTTATAAGTAATTTTTTTATTCATTTTTGAAGCCTTTCCCTAAGCGCATTTTTCCAGACATGTTTTGTTTTTTGCACATCCAATTCTATGAAATTATCTATAACAATTTTACCCAAATCGTTTGTTCTGCCGATTTGTTTATATTTGCAACCCCCTTTTTTTAAAATTGCTTTAAAAGAGGCTGATTTTTCTCTGGAAACTTCCACAACAAATGAAAGGTTTTCGCTAAAAATAAGACCTTCTTCGACTGCACTGTCAATGGTACAACCAATATTGTTTACAAAGCTCATTTTAGAAAGGGTGGTGGCAAGCCCGCCAAGCCCTGCATAGCTACATGATCGCAACAAACCAAGTTTGTTTGCTGATAAAACACAACCCAACATAGCATTATATTTTTTTAGGTTTAACTTTTCAATTTTGGAACGCTCGGCCCCTAAAATGTTACCAGCAACGCTTCCACCAAGAACAACAGAGTTTTCACCCAAAAGAAAAATATTAGAACCTTTAGCTTGTACAAAGCCGTTTTGTAAAACATTGTTTTTAGATAGCTTGCCAAAACAACCAATCATTGGGCTTGCAGGTATAGATTGATTACCACTTTGATTATAAAAACTTACATTTCCTGCAACTATGGGGAGATTGGTTGTACCGTTAAAGTGCAAATTTTCACAGGCCTCTCTAATAGCAATACAGCTTTGTGAAAACTGCCACATTTCTTCTGGCTTTTCAGGATTCCCAAAACACAAACAATCTGTAAGAGCAAGGGGTGCGGACCCAACAGAAACTGTTTTTGCGCAAGCTTCTAAAACGGCATATTGAGCAACTAAATAAGGATCAATTTTTCCAATTGATGGATTGTGTGCAAGCGCAGCAGAAAAACAATCATTCTTTATTTCGCTTGGAAAATGTCTAGAGTCAAAGGGCGCAATTACACCGGCATTGGTTTGACCCCTTTCGTTTACAACTCTTCCTTGAACGTTTTTATCATATTTTTCATATATTGGTTCGCGAGAAGCCACATTTTCATGTGCCAATACTTTTAATAAAAGATCATTGTAGTTTGAAATTTTTGGCAACCCTGCGTTTTGGTTGGGCAGAACTTTTTCTGAAATTTGGCGATCATAAACAAAACCCTCATTAATTTTTTCAATAGGTCCATCAACAAGTTTCTTATCTCCAGAAAAAACAGTATAGTGTTTGTCCTTTATAATTTTTCCTACAACGCTGGCCTGAGCCCCCACCGAAACATTTGGAAAATCAAATTTATTATTATAGTGGTCTAAAATAGTTGGAGTTAATGTTTTTGGGCAAGCCCACATGAAACGTTCTTGCGTCTCTGAACACAAGATTACATGTTCATCAAGACCAGACAGGCTAGTATGAATTTTATCTACCCAAACCTCTGCTCCAAGTCCAGCAGCATCCGCAAGTTCTATGCTTGCACACGCAACGCCACCAGCGCCCAGGTCTTTGAAGCCAACATCATTAATTAAATTATTTTTTTCTAAATATTCGAAAAGAGCATAGGTTGACTTAAGAATATGCCTTTCTAAAAAAGCATTTGGTTCCTGAACAGCACCCTTGTTTTGTTGTTCTTTTTCTTCTTCAAGCTCAAGGGATGCAAAGCTTGCTCCCCCAAATCCGCTGTTGTCTGTAGGCTTTCCTATTAATATTAAATCATACCCAACAGAATTTTTGGGCGCCCTAGATCGTATTACACACTCTTCTTTAACAATACCAGCAGTTAAAACAGTGACTAAACAATTTTCATTATATTCTTTATCAAAATACACGTCTCCACATATATTAGGTATGCCTAATGGATTTCCATACCCAGCAATACCAGAAACAACACCGTCACTAATCCATTTTGTCTTGTTTCTGTCAATTTCGCCAAAACGCAAGCTGTCCCCAAGAGACATTACTTCTGCGCCCATACAACAAACATCTCTGACATTGCCTCCCACACCAGTTGCAGCGCCTTCATAAGGAACAATCTGACTAGGGTGGTTGTGTGACTCATGGCTTACAACTAGGCCATATTTTTTACCTTCGTTATCTGTAGTAAGCGATATAACACCCGCATCATCTTTGGCTCCCAAAATCACATGCTCGCCGTCCGTTATAAAATGTTTTATGTGATTTTTGCTGCTTTTGTAAGAGCTGTGCTCCGATCCTTGAATTGAAAAAAGAACAAGCTCTGTTAGAGTTGCGGGCCTTTTAAGAAAAGAAAATTGAACCTTTTTTGCCTCTTCAACACTTAGTGGAATATTTAAATCTTTAAGCTTTTGAACTATTTCAATATCTGAGCTAGATGAAAAATCAACCGTATCCCAACTAGCAAGCTTCTTCATTTTTATATTTTAAACGTTTGATTTCTATCAGGGCCATATGATACCAAAGAAACCTCTACTCCGGCAACCTCTTCAACCCTAGATATGAAATTTTTTAACTCAACAGGACATTGTTCTATGTTTTCAATATGCTTTGGTAAAGAGCCCCAGCCTGGAAGGGTTTCATAAACAGGTTCAATATTACTAAAATTATGAATATCAGATGGAACACCAGAAAAGTCTTGGCCATTTACCCTATAGCCAACACATAGTTTTATATTTTTAAGACCAGCTAAAACATCAACCTTAGTTAAAATAATTTCAGAAAAATCGTTAAGTTGATTAGCAAACTTAAGCTGTACAAGATCAATCCAACCAACCCTCCTTGCACGACCAGTTGTAGTTCCATATTCTTGACCAATGTCGCGAATTTTTTCTTCTAATTGCCCTTTGATTTCTGTAGGGAATGGTCCACGCCCAACATATGTTAAATATGCTTTAGCTATACCAACTATTTTTTTTGATGTGTTAAGCCCTATGCCACCACCAGCTTCAACTTGACCGGCTATGGTGTTGCTACTTGTTGTGTATGGATATAGTCCATGGTCAACATCAAGACACGCCCCCTGCGCTCCTTCAAACATAATTTGCTCGTTTTTTTCAACAGCGTCAGACAAAACTTCTGTAATGTTAGCAACATACTGTTTGATCATAGAGCCGTAATTAAGAAACTCTTTTAATATGTCTTCATAATTGTGCTCAAACGTTTCGTTGAAGACTTTTTCAACAAGGGCCTTATTAAAATCAAATGATTTTTTTAGGCGAGTTTCAAATAAATCTTTATTCAAAAGGTCAGCCACTCTTAAACCGTGCCTATACAGCTTATCTGCGTAAACGGGCGCAATGCCAGAGCGAGTGCTTCCTGCCGCCAGTTCATTTTGATAGTTGGTTAAGTGATAATCTATATCGACGTGGTATGGCATAATAAGATGGGCCCTGTCACTAATCATTAAATTGGTTGAAAGGCCTTCCTTCTTTAGCATGTTTAATTCTTTTATTAAAACACGCGGATCAATTACCACCCCATTTCCAATAACAAGCTTGCACTTTTCATGAAGTACACCAGATGGAATTAGGTGAAGCTTAACTGTTTTGTTATCGAGAATGATTGTGTGACCAGCATTATTTCCGCCCTGAAATCGAACAATATAATTAGCGCGTGCAGCAAAATAATCAGTAACCTTGCCTTTACCTTCGTCGCCCCATTGAGCACCAATTACTACAACAATATTGCTCTTATTTTTTTGCACTTTTTGATGTAAATGATAAAGTGTAATTTATGG
>Ga0208277_1000531_pt1 | contig 22361 bp, 22 predicted proteins | sample ETNtaG_5_FD_185782 | JGI IMG/M metagenome (GOLD analysis project Ga0208277, IMG submission 185782) | Marine microbial and viral communities from oxygen minimum zone, Eastern Pacific Ocean - ETNP201406SV205 (SPAdes) (version 2) | ecosystem: Environmental > Aquatic > Marine > Oceanic ...
TAAATATCACTATCTTTAATTCTATTAAATAATGTTAATTTTTGACTATCCACTTACTGCCTCCGCTTTAACTCTAATTCTCGGGTCAATGAAGTAATATAAAATATCAACTATAAAATTTATCATTACAAAAACAAATGCTATAAACACTAAATATGCAGACATAATTGGTATATCTACGAATTGAACAGCCTGGATAAATAAAAATCCCATACCAGGCCATTGAAAAACAGTTTCTGTAATTATTGAAAATGCAATTAAAGTACCAATGTTTATTCCTGCAATTGTAATTACAGGTATCAATCCATTTTTTAATGCGTGTTTGTAATGAATACTTTTTTCACTTATACCTCTTGCTCTTGCAAACTTTATGTAGTCTGTTTGCAATATCTCCATCATTTCTGCTCGGACAAGTCTAATGATGTAAGTCATTTGAAAAAGACTTAAAGTTACGGATGGAAGAATTATTGCTTTCAGCCCCGTGATAGTTAAAAAACCTGTGGACCAGTAACCTATGTTTACAACTTCACCTCTTCCAAAAGAAGGTAATATTCCTAAAATTACTGCAAATAGATAAATAAATAATATGCCAATTACAAATGTGGGAAGCGAGACGCCGAGTAAAGAAACGGCCAATATCGCGTCACTCAAAAAACCTTTTCGATTTATACCTGTATAAACGCCTAGTAAAGTTCCAGACACTAATGCAATTAAGGCTGAAACTAAAACAAGCTCAATTGTAGCTGGCAATCTTTCAGATATTAATTCTGAAACAGGTCTTCTTAATTGATAAGATATTCCAAATTCTCCTTTTGATGCATTAACTATAAACCTTGAAAATTGTATATATATAGGATCAGTTAAACCTAAAGTTTCTCTAAGTTCTGATCTTTCTTCATCCGATGTTTCTTCGCCAACCATATTATTAATTGGATCCCCTACAAAATTAAAAAGAGAAAACGAAACAAAAGCAACAACAAGCATAACAATTGCTGATTGAAACAGACGTTTGAAAAAATACTTTATCAATTTTAGAAAAGTTTGTTTGTTTACAAGCCCTTTAGTTTGCTAAAGGGCTTGTAATTAATAAGTTTAGTTAAAGCTTGAAAAACGGAATAACGGTTCGTTATTCGGTCTTATTGGAACATTAACATCGCTTTTAGATGCCCAAGAAATCACTTGGTGGTGTAAAGGAAGATAAGAAATATCGTCTTTTACAATTTTCCAAGCTTTTGCTATAGCAGCATTTCTCTTGTCTAAATCAACTTCGCCTTCCATTACTCTTATTGCGGCGTCGACATCTGCATTACTAAAGTTAACTTTATTCCAACTTGCTCCAGACTCATATAAATAGTGGAACACATAGTGACTGTCTAAGGTAGGTACACCCCATCCTAGCATATAAAAATCACCTTGGTTGTCTTTAAGTTCTTTGAAGTGTTTACTTTTAGTTTGAGCAAATAAACTTACTTTAACTCCAATTTTTCCTAACATTCCTACAACAGCTGTACAAATAGCTTCATCGTTTACATATCTGTCATTTGGACATCTTAGTTCAACTTCAAAGCCATTCGGATAACCAGCGTCAGCTAATAGTTTTTTAGCTGCACCAACATCATAAGGCAATCTTTTATCTAGATCCTCAGTATATCCATTTACGCCTGGGAAAGTTATAATTCCCGCAGGTTCACTTAAACCTCTCATAACTTTTTTCTTAATCGCTTCTATATCAATAGCTTGATAAAGAGCTTGTCTTACGGCTAGCTTCTTAAATGGGTTATCACCAGTGTTACCTGTTCTTAGTTTGTCAGCAGCTTGGTCCATTCCAAGAAATATTGTACGCATCTGTGGAGTGCTTTCAACTTTATGTCCAGCTGAAGCTGTAATACGTGCCAAGTCTTGTACAGGAGCATCAGTAACTAAATCAATTTCTCCAGATAATAAAGCTGCAACTCTAGTAGCAGCATTTTTAATTGGAAGTAAATGTATTTCAGTTACTTTTTTATCTTTCATTGATCCCCACCATTTACTATTTCTTTTGAAAACCGTTTTAGTATTAGGTTCTCTTAAAGTAATTTTAAATGGTCCAGTTCCCATAGCATTAGTAGCTGAGAAAGTTTCTTGAGATGCATCCCAATTCTGCGGAACAATCGCAAAATTATCTGCACACCATTGTTTAGACATTATAAAAATATTTGACAATTGGTTTAAAAGAATTGGATTTGGTTTACTTGTTTTAATTTGAACAGTGTAATCATCAATTGCTTTAACTCCTGAAATTGTACTAATATATTCTTTAAAATCTGATGTAGGTTGTTTTGCTCTTAATATACTAAACACAACATCTGCTGATGTCATTGCCTGTCCATTAGAAAACTTTACATCTTCTCTTAAGTAAAAGTACCAAGTATTTTCGTCAACAGTTGCCCATTTAGTTGCAAGTTGAGGTCCAATTGACATATCTAATCCTCTTGTAACTAAAGCTTCATAAATTTGTCTTGATACCTGTGTAGTAGGTCCTTCATTTTGTGCATGTGGATCTAGTGTTAAACTATCTCCTTGCATTGACCATTTGATAGTTTTTGCAAAAGTTTGTGTAGATGCAAAAACAAATAAAAATGCCAGTAAAATTCTTAGCAAATTTTTAGGTTTCATTTTCCCCTCCTAATTATTTAATTCGAAAATCTAGCTTATAAATCAAGTAAACTAAAGCTATTTATATAAGTAATTTTTTGAAATTTTCGTAAAGAATTTTTGAATAATTGTTCATGTTTGACATGTTGTTTTTAGCATCTGTGTCAAATTTCTCTAAAGCGCCTTGTCCTAATTGCTTTTCTAGAGCAGACTTATATTCTGGAACACACCCCCATTCTCCAACTGTTGTATCTTTAATTTCAATATGAAATTGAATTCCATAAGCATGTTTTTGATACTTGAATATTTGATACCTTGTTTCAGGCGATGATGCCAATAAAGTTATATCTTCTTTTTTATCTAGTTCTTGAACTTCATATGAATGCCATTGCAAAGATTTTATCTGGTCTGGAAATTGATTAAATAATAAATCTGATTTTTTATTATCAGAAAAATTAATATTTAACATGCCAATTTCTGGATTTTTTGATTTAACAACTGATCCACCAACTACTTCTCCTAATAATTGACAACCTAAACAAAAACCCAAATATGGTTTTTTTAAATCAACAACAAATTCTTTAATTTTTTTTTTTTCTTCAATTAACCAAGGATAGTCTTTTTCCATCCACGTATCCATTGGTCCACCCATGCAAAACATTGCGTCATATTTTGATAAATCTTGAGGAATTTTTTCTCCTTGATCTAGCTCTATTGTTGTTAAATCAAATTTGTCCTCTATCATTAAATCTTTAATATAGCCTGGATCTTCAATATTAATATGTTGAAGAATTATAATTTTCATTTTTAAGCTACAGGTTTTAAAAGTTTTAAAAATTTTTTATGGATTGTTTTATTTGACGAAATAAGAACGCTTCCTGCATATTTTGCATCTTTATTATCCCAAGTCGTAGCAATTCCACCTGAAGCTTTTATAATTGGAATAAGAGGATGAATATCCCAAATTTTGTTTTGACATTGAAGAACTACATCTATTCTTCCTTCACACAAATGTGCATAACTTAATGCATCAAAGCAAGGAAATTGCATAAGTTTTAAAACTTTTGGAATTTTTTTTTGTTTGTTTAATGAAAGCCAGCCATGAAATGCACCTGAAACTTTCATATTTTTTAAAGTAGCTTTTTTATTTACACTTAGTTTTTTTTTTTTATTATTTTCAACTACATAAGCTTTATCTACTGAAGTATTATAATAATATTTTTTTAACTTAGGAAAATTAGCTAATCCAAATATTGGCTTACCTTTATAATTTAAAGAAATTAAATTACTCCAAGTTGGATTACCAATAACAAATGATCGCGTTCCATCAATTGGATCTATTATCCAAGTAAAATCACTTTTTGATTTTGTATGACCATATTCTTCTCCTATGATTTCATGATTTGGGAACTTTTTATTAATTTTTGATCTAATAAATCTTTCAAAAGCAATATCAGCAGTTGTAACGGGATCATAACCTTTGCCTTTCAACTTGTTATTAACTTTAAATTTTTTGTTTAGCTTCCTATAGTAATACTTAGTTAATTCTCTAGCTAAGTTATTTAAAAAACCAGAAAACTCTTTATTTTTTATAATTTTTTTCTCTAACATCTGGCTTGAAATACAATGTTATTTATCTTGATTAAAGACAAAATTTAAATAATCCTTATTTGTTTATGAAAATAGAAGTAGATGACAATAAAGTATTATTTAATAATGGCTCTTCTATTCAGGAAATACACCCGTTTTGGCTAAGAGAAAGGGTTGATGGAGAAGAATATTTAGACAAAGGAACTCAACAAAGATTATTTGATCCATCTTCTATGAGCAGCGAAGTATCAATAGAAAAAGCTATAATTAATGAAGGATTTCTTAAAATTAATTTCAATGACGGTGTAAATTTAAAACTTTCTTTAGATAAAATAACTTCAGAATTTTCAAAAAAAGATACTGTAATAAAATCAATTAATAAAATTAAATGGGATTCAAGTTTAGAAAATATAAAAAATTTTAATTTTAATGAAAATTTTTATGAGTCTAAAGAAATGCATGAAATGCTGGTTTCTTTCTATGAATACGGTTTTGTAATAATAAAAAATGTACCGACCGAAAATAATTATATAGTTAACTTTGCAAATTCAATTGGTAGCGTTAGAAGAACAAACTTTGGTGAACATTTTAATGTAAGATCAAAGTCAAATCCAAATGATCTTGCTTATACTACTTTGCATTTAAGTCCGCATACTGATAATCCATATAGAAATCCAGTTCCCTGCATTCAACTATTACATTGTATTGAAAATGAAGTTAAAGGAGGTTTTTCAACACTTGTAGATGGATATACAGTAACTGAAAATCTTAAAAAAAGTGATCCAGAATTTTATAAAATTCTATCAGAAGTAAAAGTTAGATTTAAATTTACTGACAAAAGTGTGATGTTGGAAGATTGGTCTGAATTAATTCATTTAGATGATAATAAAGAATTTAAACAAGTAAGATTTAGCCCAAGATTAGATTACGTTCCAATATTAGAAAAAAATAAATTAGATTTATATTATAAAGCTAGAAAAAAATTATCTGATTTATATAACGCTGAAAAAAATAGAATAGAATTTAAGTTGGCTCCAAAAGATCTTATGTTGATGGATAATTACAGAGTTTTGCACGGAAGAACAAAATTTGATCCAGAAGAAGGAAAGAGATTTTTACAAGGTTGCTATATTGATTTCGATAGCACGGAAGGAAAATTAAGACATTTAAAGAGAAAATTTAATATCTAAACTAAACTATCAATCTTTGCTTCAGCTTCTTTTATTGATTTTTCATGATCAATTGCCATTTGATCGGCAGCAATTATTTCTATTTTTTTTATTCCAAAAAAATTCAACATGTGTATCAGCCATGGAGTTAGATAATCATCATCTCCTTGTATTTTTGTCCCTCCAGATGTTATTACTAAATATACTTGCTTATCTTCTAATAGACCTATTCTTTTGCCTGCTTCATTATATTTAAAAGTCATTTTAACTCTTGCCGCTAAATCAGCCCATGCTTTTAATGTTGCAGGTGGTCCAAAGTTATAAATTGGAACAGATATAATTATGACATCGCTTTCTTTTAATTCCATCACCAGTCTATCTGACAACTCAAACATTTTTTTGTGTTGATCAGTTTGGTTTTCTTCTGGAATTTTCATTCCTGACTCTGTTAAACCTGATATAAACAGCATTTCATTATCCAAATCTCTATAAATAAATTCATCTTCAGGTTTTTTAATTTTATTTAATAATTTTTTTGCTAATGATCTTGAAGTTGAGCCTTCTTTTCTAGCACTACAGTCAATTTGATAAATTTTCATGAGTTATCCTATGTTTTGTAATACAGGGATGTATTTTAATAAATAAAATCCTAAAGTTTGAAGTTGATTGGTAATTATAAGTATACCAGTCAGTAACAATAGAGCGCCACCTGATTTTAAAATAATATTCATTTTTGATTTTAAATTCTTTGAAAAAACTAAAAATTTTTGAATTAAATACCCAGATAAAATAAAAGGTATTGCCAAACCTAAGGAGTAAAAAACTAATAAAAGAATTCCTCTATTTAAACTTTGTTCAGTTGAAGCTAAAGCTAAAATAGAACCTAGTATAGGTCCTATGCACGGTGTCCAACCAAAACCAAATGCCATTCCAACCAATATTGAACTAAAAATTCCAGATTTTTTTTCTGTATAAATTCTTTTTTCATAATTTAAAAAATTTAAATTAATGATTCCAAGAATATGTAATGAAAAAATAATTATGATAATTCCTGAAGCTATTCTTAGTTCATAAGAATTATTTAGAATAACAGATCCTAAAAATGATGCTGTTGCTCCAAAAGATATGAAAACAAGCGAGAAGCCAAATGTAAATAATATTATAGGAAAAATATTAACACTTTTTTTTTCAATAAGTTCATTTAATGAGCTACCCGATATATAAGAAATATATCCAGGAATAAGAGGCAATACACAGGGAGATAAAAAACTTATTAATCCAGCTCCAAAAGCTATGAATAATTCTATCATTTATCCTGTATTTTTCATTGCGGCCGAAATTCCTGCAATTGAAGTCATTAACGCATCTTCAAGATATTTTTTTTCTTCTGAAATATATTTTTTTCGAGAAAGTTTGCTCATTGTTGCCGCTTGTATAATATTTAATACTTCAGAATAAATATTTCTTACAATAACCGATGTTCTAAATTCTTTTCTGGCTTTAATAATTTCTTTTGGAGTTATTCGTTTATTTAGTTTTTTTATTTCATCGAATTGAAACCTTAGTTTGTTTCCAACTTTCTTTAACTTATAATCTGCTAAATTATCTTCGTAAATTTTAGAAATCTCAGGATCTGCTTTTGATATAACCATATCTAATATATCCATTGTAGAGTTAAAGAATGGCCAATCTTTTTCCATTTTAATCAAAGTTTTTTTAAATTTTTTCGTGGAAGAATACCTTAACGCTTTTGCGCTTCCAAGCCATGATGGCAACATCAATCTAATTTGTGTCCAAGCAAATACCCAAGGTATTGCTCTTAAGCTTTGAATATTATCTACATTTTTTCTTTTTGATGGTCTTGAACCTATAGATAATTTTCCTAAAGAAACATGAGGGGTTACAGTTTTAAAATATCTAATAAAATCAGAATTATCATTTATATTTTTTCTGTATGAATTTGTTGAAATTTCTGACATTTTTTCAATCAAGTTTCTCCATTCTTTTTTTGGATAAGGCGGTGGAGAAAGAGTGGCTTGCATAACTGCTCCGATATAACTGCAAAGATTATATTTGGCCATTGGTTCATATCCATATTTTTGTTGTATTACTTCACCTTGGTCTGTGATTCTAATTTTTCCATTTACTGAATTTGGTGGCTGAGATCTTAAAGTTGCTTGGATAGGACCTCCTCCACGACCAGCAGAACCTCCACGACCATGAAAAAATGTAACTTCAATTTTGTATTTTTTTGCTAATTTTATAATTTCTTCTTGGGCTTTATATTGATGCCAGCTTGCAGATAATTTTCCTGCATCTTTACTTGAATCTGAATAACCAATCATTACTTCTTGTTTGTAATTAATTAATTTTCTGTACCAATTTAATGAAAATAATTTTTTCATTATGGATTTAGCATTTATTAAATCATCTAAAGTTTCAAAAAGTGGAACAACTCTAAGAGTATCTTTAATTTTAGCTTCCTTTTGAAGAAATGCTACAGACAAGATATCTGATGCCGATGACGTCATAGAAATTACATATGCACCTAAACATTCTTTTGGTTCTTCTGATAAGATGTTAAAAGTTGACCACACTTCTTTGTTTTCTTTATTTTTAAATGAAAATTTATTTATAACATTTATTTTTGATTTAATTTTTGAAGATAAAAATTTTATTTTTTTTTCTTCGTCCCATTTATCATAATTAATTTTATATTTTCTTTTTAAAAATTCAGAAATTAATTGTGAATGTCTTGATGACTCTTGCCTAATGTCTAATCTAGCCAAATTAATTCCAAAGCATTTAGTTCTTCTCATTAAATCTAATAAATCTCCACTAGCAATATTTTCGTTTTGATTTTCCTCCAAAGATTCTCTAACTACTCTTAACGGTTTTAAAATCTCTTCTCTGTTTGATAGTAGTTTTTTTTGGTCTAATGGTTTTCTTTCAATTAAATGTTGTTCTATTAATTTATAGGTTTGACGAATTTTATTTCTTAGTGGTCTTAAATAAACTCTGTAGGGCTCAAAAGTTTTTCCAGTTTTTTTTATTATTTTTTTTGAACATTTGTCTATAGATAAAGATCTAATTAATTTTGTTAATTCTTTTTCATATAATTTTGCAGCTTCCCATCTTGACAGTAAAATTACTTCTTTTGTAACTTTGGCGGTAACATTTGGATTTCCGTCTCTGTCTCCTCCCATCCAAGAACCAAATTCAATTGGGTTAAAATTTTTTGGTAATCCTTTTCCAATGTTTTTTACAAAAATATCATTCAATCTCCTATAAACTTTTGGAATAGTTTCCCACAAACTATCTTCGATGATTGCAAGTCCCCACCTCGCTTCATCTGAAGGTGAGGGTCTAGTTCTTTTCAATTCATCGGTATTCCATATTATTGTAAATTCATCGTATAATTTTTTATCCAAAATTTTTATTTTTGAAGGAAATTTTTTTAATAAATCTCTTTGTTCCAATATTTCAGTAATCTTGTGATATTTAAGTATTAAAGTTCTTCTTTTTACTTCTGTTGGATGTGCAGTTAAAACAATTCCTATATTTAAATTTTTTGCAATGTCATAGATTTTATTAGTTGGAATTTTCCTGTTCTTAAAAAAACCTTCAAATATTTCTTCAATAAAAATATTTTTATTACTACCAATTTGATTTTTGTTTTCATATTCATCAAGTTTTCGAGATCCATCAATAGATTCGGCTATATTAATAAAATTCATAAAATGCGTAAAAGCTCTTGTTAATTTAAACAAATTGATTGGGCTTAAATTTTTAATTTTATTTGAAAGATTTTGAAATGATTTTCTTTTATCGGTATTTGCTGTATTAGTTTTTGATAAACGTCGAACATCTTCAACTAATTTATAAAATTTTTTTCCTTCTTGTTTGTTTATTACTCTTCCTAAAATATTTCCTAAATATCTAACATCATCCCTTAGAGATTTAGTTGGAATTCTTTCATAATAAAGATCTCTCTTGATCATTAATTATATTGCTACTATTTTAGAGTTTTGTTCCCCCAAATTATCAATTGCTAATTTTAATTCATCTCCCTCTTTTAAAAATTGTTGAGGTTTCATTCCCATTCCTACACCGGGAGGTGTGCCTGTTGTGATTATATCTCCAGCCTGCAAAGACATAAATTGACTTACATAAGAAACTATTACATCTACATTAAAAATCATTGTATTTGTGTTTCCTGTTTGCATTCTTTTACCATTTAAATCCAAAGACATATTTAGATTATTTATATCTTTAATTTCATCTTTGGTTACTAAGTATGGTCCTATTGGCCCAAATGTATCATGTGATTTACCTTTTACCCACTGACCCATTTTTTCTATTTGCCATTCTCTTTCGCTTACATCATTTACTAAACAATATCCTAAAATATGATTTTGAGATTCGCTTTCAGAAATATGTTTAGCGTCTTTTCCAATAACTACCCCAAGTTCAACTTCCCAATCTAATTTTTTTGATCCTGAAACTATTTCTATATTATCATTGGGTCCACAAATTGAACTTGTTGCTTTCATAAACATGATTGGTTCTGTTGGTGGTTTTGCGCCAGTTTCGGCCGCATGATCTGAAAAATTTAAACCTATAGCTATAAATTTTCCTGGTCTAGATATACAAGAACCTATTCTTTCACTCTTAGGTATTTCCGGTAAAGATGATAAATCCAAACCTCGAATTTTAGAAAAAGTTTCAAAATTCAAACTATTTGGATTTAAATCTTCTATATGAGAAGTTAAATCTCTATATTTTCCATCTTTATCTAAAACAGCTGGTTTTTCATTTCCTAAATTTCCAATTCTTAATAATTTCATATTTTAATTATATCATTAATAATTTATTTTTCTTCCTAATCTTGCGCTCACTCTATACCGTTACCTTCTCCATACGTTTAAAATAAACGTAGTATTAATATGTAGCTCTGCCACCACTTAGATCAAAAACAGCGGCTGTAGAAAATGAATTTTCTTCACTTGATAACCAGGCAACTAATGATGCTAGTTCTTCTACTTTTGCAAACTTATTTCTAGGTATTTTAGATAGCATATAATTTATATGTTCTTCGGTCATTTGATCAAATATTCTTGTTTTTGCCGCAGCTGGAGTTACACAATTTACTGCGATATTATTTTGAGCTAATTCTTTTCCTAAAGATTTAGTTAAACCTATTACACCTGCTTTTGAGCTGCTATAAGCTCCTGCGTTTGGATTTCCTTCTTTTCCAGCAATTGAAGAAATATTAACTATTCTACCATAATTATTTTTTATCATATATGGAACTACCGACTTACAACAATAAAAAACTGAATTTAAATTTAAATCTATAACTTTTTTCCACTCCTCAACTGGATATTCTGCAATAGTTGCATTACTTCCTGTAATGCCAGCATTATTTATAAAAATATCTATTTTCTTAAATTTTTTTTCTACTTCAATTATATTTTTGTTTATTTGATCAAAATTTTTTACATCTACAATTTGGTATATGCAATTTTCAGAATTAATTTTATTAATTGCCTCTTCTGCAATTTTTTTATCTATATCCCATATAATTACTTTTGCACCAGATTTCACAAACCTTTCAGTGATAGCAAAACCAAAACCTTGGGCCCCTCCTGTTACAATTGCCACTCTATTTGATAAATCAAAGTTAATCATTTTTATTTTTTATTTCTTTTTAATAAAGGAAAAGATAAAGCAATTAAAGATAAAATAAAGAATGTTAAAGCAATAGGTCTGGTTAAAAACATTAGCCAATTTCCATCAAAAATAACTAATGATTGTCTTAATGTTCCTTCAACTAATTCTCCTAAAATCAGTCCAATTATAACGGGAACTACTGAAAAACCATATCTTCTCATAAAAAATCCTATAACTCCAAATACAAGCATTATCCAAACATCAATTATTGATTGACTAAGTGAATATGTTCCGCATACAGAAACAGTAAATATCATTGGCCATAAAATTTTATTAGGAACTAAAGTAATTCTTGCAAAAATTTTAGCACCAAAAAATCCAAATATAAAAAAAAGTATGTTTGCAATTAACATTGCACCAAAAATTCCATATAAAAAATCTGGCTGCTCTCTAAATAGATCGGGACCAGGTCTAACACCATGAATAATTAGACCGGTTAAAATTACAGCAGTCGTAGCGCTTCCCGGAATTCCTAGAGCCAATGTTGGAACCATTGCACCACCTGTTGCTGCATTATTTGCAGCCTCAGCACCAGCTATTCCTTCTATAGATCCTTTGCCAAATTTTTCTGGGTTTTTTGACCATCTTTTTGCTTCAGAATAACCAATTAAAGACGCTACTGTTCCACCTTCAGCTGGAAGAACTCCAATGAAAGATCCAATACCTGAAGATCTTAGTATAGTTTTCCAAGTTAACTTGTAATCCGAAATTGTAGGCAATTTAACTGCTTTTAAAGCAACCCTTTTAAATACTTGATGAAGTAAAGTTGACTGAGTTAACATTTCACTTATTGCAAATAAACCTACGACAACTGGTATAAATCCAATACCTACAGAAAGCTCGTTAATACCATAAGTAAACCTATCTATAGAAGTCATAAAATCTTTTCCTACTGTGGAAATTAAAATTCCAAATGCTCCTGCGATTAAATTTTTTATAGGACTGCCTTCTCCTATAGATGCAAGCATAGTTAATCCAAATATCGCTAATGCAAAATATTCTGGTTGGCCAAATTCATAAGCAAGTTTCGCTAAAAAAGGTGCAAAAAATACTAATATTACAACGCTAAAAATTCCACCTACTGTACTTGAAACAGTTGCCATACCTAAGGCTCTTCCTGCTTCACCTTTTTGAGCTAAAGGATATCCATCTAAACATGTTGCAGCTGCAGCAGGAGTTCCTGGTGTATTTATTAAAACAGCTGTAATTGCTCCTCCATAAGTTCCAGCACAATAAATTGATGTTAATAAAACAATGGCAGAAAGTGGGTCCAATGTCATGGTAAAAGGTAAAATTAATGCACCTCCAGTTGTGGGTCCTAATCCAGGAAGTACGCCTAAAACCAAACCAAACAAAGTTCCAAAAAGCAAAACTAACAATAGCTTAGAACTAAATAAAGGAGCCATCATTAATAATAAATTATCCATTTTAATAATAATAAAGATTTGTGATTATTCCTGGTGGGAATCTTAAACCTAAAACCATCTCAAAAAAAATAAATACAATTAAAGGAAAAATAATCCCCACCAATAATAAATAAAAAATTCTTTTTTCTCCCCAATTATATGAAACAAATATTGATAATACTGAAATTGCTAAAAAAAAATCTAAAGTTTTTGAAATTAATATGAATAAAACAAAACTTAAAATTGTTAAAAAAAAATTTTTTGGTAATTTTTTTTCATTTCTCCAAGGATTCTTAAATGACAAATAATAAATAACCGAAGTTAAAACTATTATTAAAACTAGCAAACCTTTTGGAAATGTGGCTGGCTGGATACCTCTATTTAAAATTGGAGGCACTGTATCAAATGTAAATGTTGAAATTAATAAAACTGTTGAAGCTAAAATTATTACAAAAAATACTTTAAATTCATCTTTAAAAAAAAAGGGCAAACTTTTGTTTGCCCTTTTTTTATTTCGTACATTATTCATACAAAAAATGTACTTTCTTAAAATTAATTAATGTAACCTAAAGCTTTAAGTTGAGCAGTCATTTCTGCAAGCATAACTTCCATTTGCTTACCCCACTCATCGGCTCCAACTACACTAGTTGAATCAAGTCCAATGTCAGTTAAAAAACTTTGGAAATACTTATGTTCCATAGCTTTTATCATTGCATCTTCTAATTGTTTTTTTCTATCTGCAGAAACACCTTTTCTTGTAACAAAGCCTCTAACAGTCGATAAAACAACAGGTATTCCTAATTCAGTTGCAGTAGGAACATTACTTAGTTTTTCCATTCTATTACTTGCTAGTACAACTGATACACATAGTGTACCATCTTCTATTTCAGTTACAGCTTCACCTAAGTTTAAAACACCTACGTCTATATCACCTTTAATAAGATTTGTTTTAATAGGACCAACACCTTTATAAGGTACGATCGTTGGGTCTGTTAATTTTCCTTTTTTAGTAAAAGCAATTGCACTTACATCATCAATACCACCAACATGGGTTGTTCCATATTTTAATGATTTTGATTTTTGAGCACTAACAAATTTCTTAGCGTCTTTGATGTCATTTTTGCAATTTACTACAAACAACTGAGGATCATCTGTTCCTCTTGCAAGTGGCTGCATATCACTTAATTTAACTTTAGTTTTGCCTAACGCCATAGATACAGCGTGACCAGTAGTCCAGGTTAAAGTATGTTGGCCATCTGCTGGTAAAGTCATCATATAATCCATAGATGCTGCTCCACCACCGCCTTTTTTATTTACTAGTTGCATGTCTTGCTTAAGATATCTTCTAGTTCTTAAAAGCATCATTCTAGTAGTAACATCAGTACCACCACCAAAACCAGCATGAGTGATTGCTTGTATAGCTCCATCTGCTTTTGCAGATGTAGTTAATACTGGTAATGCTATAGCGAAAACTTCAGTTATAAGAACTGCTGCTGCTAAAAAAAGTTTAAAACTTCTTTTCATTATTTCCCTCTTTAGTTAATTTATAATTAATTATATAAACATAATCTGATACAAACCGTAAAGTAAAAAATGTCACAAGATAAAATGAATATAGCTATACTCCTAGGAGATCCTTCTGGCATAGGTCCTGAATTAATATCTAAATTATTAGTTGAGGAGATAACAAATACAGCAAATATCATCGTAATCGGTGAAAAAAGTATATTGGAAAGTGGAAGCAAAATTTCTGGTAATTCACATAATTTAAAATTTGTTGATAACTTTGATAAAATTAATTTTGAAGATGGAAATAAATTTTTTCTAGATATTTCAAAAGGTAAAAATCATAATTACAAATTATCTGAATGCTCAAAGGAGTCTGGAGAAAGTGTCTTGTCAGCTTTAAATTTGGCATTAGATTTGGCTAAGGAAAATAAAATTCATGCAATTAATTTTGGTCCATTTAATAAAACAAGTTTAAAACTTGGAGGCAACATACATTCAGATGAATTGCATTTTATGGCTGAAAAATTAGATGTTAAAGATTATTTTTGTGAATTTAATGTTATAGATAATTTTTGGACTGCTAGAGTAACTTCTCATATTCCAATTAAAGAAGTTCCAAATCAAATAAAAAAAGAAAAAATTATTCAGCCTATTAAACTTATCAATGAAGCTATGAGATTGAATGGAATAAAAAATCCTAGAGTAGCCGTTCAAGCTCTTAACCCGCACGCTGAATTTGGAACTGAAGAAAAAGAAGAAATTATACCAGCTATAGAAGAGGCTAAAAAACTTGGTATTAATGCGGATGGACCGTTACCTTGTGACACTTCTTTTATTACAGCCTATAAGAATAAAAATCATGATTGTATTGTTGGCATGTACCATGATGCATTGCAGTCAGGTCTTAAGGCTTTTGGTTTTGACAGAGGTGTAACTGTTCAAGGTGGCTTACCATTACCAATTACTACTCCGGCACATGGAACAGCATTTGATATTGCTGGAAAAAATAAAGCAAATTTAGAGCCTACCTTACAATCATTTAAGATTGCATTAACAATGGCGGAAAATAAATCTCAACATGACAAAAATTAAAGATATCAAAACTTCCATTTATAAATGGACAGGTGAAATAGTACCACCAGCTCAAAATTTTTGCACAAATCCCACTGATGCTCTTAGAGAGTCGGGTGATAAAATGAAATCATTTAGATTTCATCAATGGATGGTTTGTGAAGTTATAGCAGATGATGGAACCATAGGTTTAGGTAATGCTGCTCTTGCACCTGAGGTAACTAAAAAAGCAATAGATTGTTATTTAAAAGATTTGGTAATTGGCGAAGACCCTTTTGATTACGATTATTTATGGGATAAAATGTATAGAAGTACCATGGCATGGGGAAGAAAAGGTATTGGAATGATTGGTATTTCGGCAATCGATCTTGGAATTTGGGACTTAATGGGTAAATTACAAAAGAAACCAGTGTTTGAATTACTTGGAGGAAGAACAAAAGAAAAAATTCCGGTATACGCCTCAAAATTATATAGCCAACCAATTAAAGATCTACAAATAGAAGCTGAAAAATATTTAAATGAAGGTTTTAAGATGTTTAAAATGCGATTTGGTTGGGGACCAAAAGATGGCTCTGATGGAATAAAAAAAAACATTGATTTAGTTAATGCTGTTAGAGAAGTTGTTGGATTTGATACTGATCTAATGCTTGAAGCTTATATGGGTTGGGATTTAGAATATTCAAAAAAAATAATACCTGAATTAATAAAATTTAAACCTAAATGGCTTGAAGAACCAGTAATCCCTGATGATATATCTGGATATGCAGAATTAAATGCATTGGGAGATATTCCAATCGCAGGTGGAGAGCATGAGTTTAGTTTTTTAGGATTTAAACATTTGTTAGAGCAAAAAGCTGTTAGTTTTATTCAATATGACGCAAATCGTGTTGGAGGGATAACTCCCAGTCACAAAATAAATTCTTTAGCAGAAAAATATGGTGTTCCAGTAATTCCTCACGCAGGTCAAATGCATAATTATCATTTAACAATGGCACACAACAACTGTCCTTTTTCAGAATTTTTTCCAGTTCACCAAGTTGAGATAGGAAATGAATTATTTTATTATTTATTTAAAGGAGAACCCGAACCTAAAAATGGCTTTATTAATTTAGATGATAATACTCCTGGACTAGGAATTTCTATTAATGAAAAATATAAATCTGACTTTAAAATTTTAGAATAATTTACTAACCTTTAATACCCATGTGGGTATATTTCACATTCAGATAATCTTTTATTGCATTTGAACCACCTTCTCTGCCATATCCGCTTTGTTTAATTCCTCCAAAAGGTGCTTCAGCAATAGCAATAAAACCTGTGTTTACCCCTACAGTTCCAGTTTCTAATTGTTCTGAGGCTAAATGGGCTCTTTCCATAGAATTAGTGCAAACATAGCTACTTAATCCAAGTTCATGATTGTTAGCTCTTTCTATTACCTCGTCAAAAGACTTAAATGAAAGCATAGGTACTAATGGTCCAAAAGGTTCTTCTTTCATTATTGTAAAATCATCTTTAACATCATCAAATACAGTTGGCTCGTAGAAAAATCCTTTATTAAAACCTGCGGGTCTTTTTCCACCCAGTAAAACCTTGGCTCCTTCTTTTTTTGTTTTTTCAACTAAAGCTTCAACCTCATCCAATCTCTTTTGAGTTGTTAACGGCCCTAATTGTGTATCTGGATCCATGCCATTGCCAATTTTTAATTTTTTTGTTTTTTCTACAAATAAATTTACAAATTCATCTTTTTTACTTTCTTGAATATAAAATCTGTTAGGAGATATACATACCTGTCCATTGTTTCTAAATTTTGCTGCAATAGCCATTTCAGTAGCCTTCTTTATATCTGCATCTTCGAAAACAATAAAAGGTGAATGGCCACTTAATTCCATTGTCACTCTCTGAACTTTGTCTGCTGCTTGTTTTAAAATTAATTTTCCAACCCTTGATGACCCTGTAACAGATATTTTTTTAACTATATCTGAGGCAATTAATTGTTGAGCAATACTAGGTGGATCGCCAGATAAAAGGTTGACTACACCTGGTGGCACTCCACACTCTTTACAGATATCTACCATTTCCATAACAACACCAGGTGTAATAACATCTGGTTTGATAATTACAGAACAACCTGCGGCTAAAGCAGTAGAAATTTTTCTTGCAGATAAAACTGCTGGAAAATTCCATGGTGACAAAGCGGCAACGACACCTACTGGTTGGTAATAAACGTGAACCCTAGTATCCTCAAATCTGCTTTCAACAGTTTGGCCATAAATTCTCTTTGTTTCTTCTGCGTTCCATTCAAAAATATCAGCTGCCCCATTTATTTCACCTTTGGCTTCTGCTAATGGTTTACCAACTTCTAAGGTCATCCATTTTGAAAGAATATCTTGCTTCTCTCTCATTTTGTCTGCAATACGTCTAATTATGTAAGATCTTTGCCATGGTGGAGTTTTTTTCCATACCTCCAAACCTTTTTGAGCAGACTTTAGCGCTCTATCAACATCTTGAGAAGTTGCTTTAGATGCGTGTCCAATAATTTCCTCATTGGCTGGATTAATTACTTCATATGTTGAATTGTCAGAAGATTTACACCATTTCCCATCAATAAATTGACCAAATTTTTCGTACATATTATTCAATTTAGCACTACTGAAAACAGTGTCTACTATGTAATTTGTTCAATATTTAATTATTTTCGAACAAAGTTGGAAACATATCGCCACCTAAATGATCGCCATCTTTATAACCAGCATCCTTCATGGCTTTCCTGTAATTATAACTAGTCCAATCTCCTATGTAACTAATTTTTGCATCTTCTTTAGCAACTCTCAAAGTATATCTGCTTAATGTTTTTTTAGGTATTGAAGGACTAAGGACTCCGTGAAGAGTTCTCATATCAAAAACAACACAATCTCCAGGTTCACAATCCCATTTCAAAAATTCATATTTTTCTTTATTACCCAGAATATCAGGGGGTAATTCATATTTTTTTCCATTTATAATGCATTCATTTCCTTCAATCTTATGCCCATCTTTAAAGAGAACTCTTAAAAAAAGCTTATTCCATAAATGGGAACCTTTAACCCAAGCTACACCTTCATCTTTACCAGTAGCTTGTAATGGTAACCAAAGTACACACATGGTTCCTTCCATATCAAAATAACTTATATCATGATGAAAAGGTGTTGATGATTTAGAGCCACTTTCTCTTAAAAACCAATTATCCATAACAAGATTTATTTTTCTTGCAGACATTAATTCAGATGCAATCTCGGCATATGGTGAGTTAAAAACAAAATCTTTAAACTCTGGAACCAAATCCCAAGTCCAATAATCTTCTAAATAAGCTGGAACATTTGGCTTTATGGTGTGAGATTTAAATCTTGGACTAGGATTTTTAATATCGTATTCAATTCCTTTTTTTAATTTTTCTATCCATTTAATATTAAATTTATTTTTTAAAAAAACAGCTCCATCCTTATTGAATTTCTCTATTTCATCTTTTGAGACAAGTTTGGTCATAATAAAACCTATTCTGAAACAATATTATTTTTGTTTGATTTTTTTACTAAATAAATTCCAATTATAACGGCAACAAGTGCTACTAAAACTTTTGAGGTAATTAATTCTTTTAAAAATATATAACCTAAAATTACACCAAATATTGGAATTAAATAAGCTACTTGAGCTTGAAAAACCAATCCATTATTTTTTAAAATTCTAAATCTAAGTAGCCAAGCAAGACCTGTTGCAAACACTCCAAGATAAATCACAGATATTGTTGATTCCATACTTGGATTTAGATTCCAAGGTTGTTCAACATACGCTGTAATAGGAAATAAAAAAATAGTAGCCCATATTAATATCGAAGCTGTTACGTTTTCATTTTTTTTATTACTTATTTTTATAGTTAACAATCCACCAATAACATAAAAAGTTGATCCAATTAATATTAATAGTGCTGAAAGAAAATTTTCCTCATTTATTAAAATATTATCAGAAAATAAAAAAACGATTCCTGAAAAACCAACCAGGACACCTATTACTTTAGTAAAATTAATTTTTTCGTTATCTGTGAAAAGATGGGCCAATAATGTTGCGCTCAATGGTGTGCTTGCCATTAAAATGGCTGCTAGATTGCTTTGGACTTTTTGAACTCCGTAGGCTATTAAAAAAAATGGTATAACTAAATTTATTATTCCTATAGAAGCAAACCAATACCAATCCTTTGAAAATGCTTCAATTTTTATTTTTTTAAAAAAACATAGAGCAACCACAGGTATAGTTCCAAAAAATATTCTTAAAAAAGCAATTGTCACAGGACCATATGAATAGGTTGCGATTTTAATATTAAAAAATGCTGATGCCCATATCAAAGCTAAAATTGTTAAAAGAAAATAATCTAATAATTTTGGCTCTCTCATTTAAACTATATCCTCTTCTTTACCGTTAGTAAGCTTAACTAATTGTTTATAAGTAATTTTAAAAATAGAATGTGGATGACCCGCTGCAGCATAAACATACTCAAACCTTGATAAAGATAAATCTACTAATATTTTAATTTTTTTTAAATGAGCAACAGGCGAGACACCTCCTATTGAAAAACCAGTTACACTCTTAACTTGATCAGCATCTGCCATGGAAACATCTTTTAAATTAATAATTTTTTTAACCTTATTTAAAGAGCAACGATTATCACCTGACACTAAACATAAAATAAAATCATTATCAGTTCTTAATAATAAACTTTTTACTATTGCCCCAACCTCACAATTTAAAGATGAGGCCGCATCTTCAGCTGTTCTGGCTGAGCTATTTAAAATTTCTACCTTTAAACTTGGGTCAAATTCATCTAAAATTTTAATAACCCTTCTAACCGATTCCTTGTCTAATATATTTTCCATTCAACTAATAATTGTAACAAATTGTGAATTGATAATTTCTCATTAATTCCCATTTATATATGTAAGAAATGCATAGGTGATATATCAATAATAAACAATATTAATCTATAATTTTTTGATATTAAAAACTAACAATATTTAATAGGAAAAAAAATGAGCTCAGGAAAAGTATTAAAATTAATGAAGGACAAAGAAATCGAATTTGTAGATTTAAGATTTACTGACCCAAAAGGAAAATTGCAACATCTTACAATGGATGCAACTGCTGTAGATGATGGCATGCTAAATGATGGCGTATTTTTTGATGGTTCTTCTATTGCTGGTTGGAAAGCTATCAACGAGTCAGACATGATATTAAAACCTGATCTTAATAGAAAAGTTATTGACCCTTTTACTTCTCATAATACCTTAGTTCTATTTTGCGATATCTTAGACGCTGTAAAAAAAGATCCTTATGAAAGAGATCCAAGAGGAATAGCAAAAAAAGCGGAGGCTTATTTAAAGAAAACTGGTATAGGCGACAAAGCTTATTTTGGACCCGAACCTGAATTTTTTGTTTTTGATGATGTGAGAATTAAAAACGATATGAATGAAACTGGATTTGTAATTGATAGTTCAGAAGGTCCTTATAACTCTGGAAAAAAATATGAAAATGGAAACATGGGTCATAGACCTGGGGTTAAAGGTGGTTATTTTCCCGTACCTCCAGTTGATAGTGCTCAAGATATGAGGGGAGAATATTTAAAAGGATTAAGAGATGTAGGAATTACTGTAGAAAAACACCATCACGAAGTTGCGCCAAGCCAACATGAATTAGGAATGTTATTTGGCACGCTAGTAGATCAAGCAGATAACGTTCAACTATACAAATATGTAGTACAAATGGTATCTCACTCTTTTGGAAAAACAGCAACCTTTATGCCAAAGCCAGTAAAAGGAGACAATGGATCTGGTATGCATATTCATCAATCTATCTGGAAAGGTAAAACTCCAGTTTTCTCTGGAGATAAATATTCAGGATTATCTCAAACAGCTCTTTATTACATTGGTGGAATATTAAAACATGCTAAAGCAATAAATGCTTTTTCAAATGCTACTACAAATAGCTACAAAAGATTAATACCAGGCTTTGAAGCCCCAGTACTTTTAGCTTATTCAGCAAGAAATAGGTCTGCTTCATGTAGAATACCTATTACTTTAAGTAAAAAAGGTGCAAGATGTGAAATTAGATTTCCTGATGCTGCTGGTAATCCATATTTAACTTTTGCTGCAATGTTAATGGCTGGTTTAGATGGCATAAAGAACAAGATTGATCCAGGTAAATCATTTGATAAAGATTTGTATACACTTTCTGAAAATGAAATAAAAAACATTCCAACTGTTTGTGGATCCTTAAGAGAAGCTATGGAAAGTTTAGATACTGATAGAAAATTCTTAAAACAAGGAAATGTATTTACAGATGATCAAATTGATGCCTACATAGCACTTAAATTTGAAGAGATTTACAATCTTGAACATACACCTCACCCTATTGAGTTTGATATGTACTACAGTAGTTAATAAAATATATTTTACTAAATTATTTTTTGTTTTTAATTAGTTGGCTGTCTGCAATTTTTTGCCTATTTACACCTTCTTTAATTGTGTATTCCAATGTTCCATTTGCTCCAGCATTAACTGCTTTTCTTTGAGACCTAAACAAAATCTTTTCTTTGTTTGTTTGAGCTAATTTATCTGAATTTGATTTTAAGTGCTTTGTATCTCTCATGAATCATTAAATAACATAGTTATGCATTTCTTGCAATTCAGATATGCACTATAATTAAAGCTATATTTTAAAAGATTCTCCGCATCCGCAGCGCTCAGTTTCATTGGGGTTATTAAATACAAATGATGATGAAAAATCATCTTTTTTATAATCCATTTGCGTTCCCAAAAGATACATAATTGCAGCCGAATCTATAAATAATTTTACACCTTTGTCTTCAATTAATTCATCGGTAGGATTTGCTTCCTTTGTATATTCCATAATATATGACATTCCTGCACAGCCACCAGATTTTACACCCACTCTAACACCTAGAGAATCTTTTTCTGCCGAAGACATAATCTCTTTAATTCTTTTTGCAGCATTATCACTTAATGAAATAATTTGTTTTGTCATAAATTTAACTCTAATTTTGCAGCTTCAGACATCATAGATTTATCCCATGGTGGTTCCCAAACTAAATCAAGGTCTACTTTGTCAACTTCTTTAATTTCCATTATACTATCTTTAACTTCTTTAGGCAAACTTTCGGCGACAGGGCAATTAGGTGTGGTTAATGTCATTTTCACTTTTACTG